>Ga0209495_1001785_pt1 | contig 14656 bp, 11 predicted proteins | sample EN1Hudsemesocosm_FD_184629 | JGI IMG/M metagenome (GOLD analysis project Ga0209495, IMG submission 184629) | Methane-oxidizing microbial communities from mesocosms in the Hudson Canyon - EN1E Hudson Canyon (SPAdes) (version 2) | ecosystem: Environmental > Aquatic > Marine > Cold seeps | place... | reverse complement strand
GATGACGCAGAGCGTACCCAGTTAGCGCAAACCTATAGTGTGGGTAAAACTCTGTGGCGTGTTCCTGTTACGCATTTTACTCCTTGGGATTTTAATTGGCCTTATGGGCCACCTGAAGATGCTAAAGAGCCGTCCTCTAAGGAGCCAAAAACAGATCAAGAACGCCGGTCTGATCCTGAGGATGAAAATGAATGTAGTGGTTGTGTAATTTCTGCTCAAAGTCAAACTTTAGGAGAGAAAATCCCGCTACTTGGGACACCCTTTAGTTTACATTATCGCAGCGATAGAGCCGCGGGGCGAAAAGACAACTACACCTTGTCTGTGCCCTTGAGTGGCGAATTTTTGCCCGCAAGTATTCAGGCTATACACTTAAAGATTGAAGTTGCAGGTAGAGTTTTCAGAGAAGTATTTTCACCTTTGGTTAATCAAACAACCACCTTTACTTGGGACGGCTTAGATATCTATGGGCGTGCGGTTAAAGTAGCGGATGCGAAGGTTACCATTTCATATTTATACCCTCAGCAATACTATGAAGCGGAAGATGAATTTGAAAGATCATTCGCAGGGTTTGGCGCGAGCGTCACGCCAATTGGGGCTCGCGATAGCTATTCAATTGGTCTCGTAAAGATTTGGAAGAAAAAAATTGGCGATCTGGATGTCCTTGCAGAATCAGCGGGTTTAGCGGATTGGACACTTACAGCTCATCACGCCTATGACCCAGAGCGCCAAGTATTTTACAGCGGTGACGGTGGTAGGCGCACCTCCGTGTCTGTGGGGAGTTTTGTGACGACTGTTTGGGGGAGTGGTAAGTTGGGCTATACCCCGAATGGGCAGGTGGTTTCTGATATGGAATATCCCAGGTCAATAGTACGGGGCCCTGATGGGAATATTTATGTTAACGATTTTGATGAATTACGAAAAATATCACCTGATGGAATAATCACTACCTTATCAACAAAAAGTACTAGTGACTTGGAAATAGGGCCTGATGGGTATATCTATTTTATTGAAAATGCATTCAATAAGGTATGGAAAATTTCCCCTGATGGAACCGACCTTGTTCATCTTGCTGGGTTGGGAGGGAGTGCAAAATTTTCTCGGGCTAATGAGGGTGGGCTGGCTGTAGAAGCAGGCATTCGACCCGGTGGAATTGCTGTTGCGCCCGATAGAACCGTATTTATTACAGATTATTCGTCGGACCTAATTCTAAAGGTATCACCAAAAGGGGTAATCACAAGAATTGCAGGTACTTATTATTTAGGCTTTAGTGGCGATGGCGGTTTAGCAAAAAATGCTGCCTTAAATGCGCCGCTCGTCATTGAATTAGGCAGTGATGGCAGCTTGTATTTCTCAGATTTTTACAATTATCGAGTTCGTAAAATTTCACCGAACGGCATTATATCAACTTTTGCTGGTAATGGAGGTGTGGGCTACAGTGAAAACTCTGGACCAGCTCTTGAGTCTCAAATCGGCGGGGTTCGCGATATTGAAATTGCTGATGACGGCACTATGTACTTTCGGAATGATCAATTCAGAATTAATGCGGTCAGTGCCGATGGTGTGTGGAGTCACATTGGGGGTTCAGGTTCTTGTGAATTTAATGGTGATATGCGCCCGATTAAATCTACCGGTATTTGTGCAAACAGTTTGGCCTTGGCCGACAATGGAGACTTAATTTTTACTGATTGGGATAATGCTCGCATCAGAGCTATTCACTTCAAATCAACGGGAAGTATCACTCAAGAAGGTGATAACATAATTGCGTCCCAATCCGGTGACGAGTTTTATGTTTTTGATGGTGTTGGTCGACATTTAAAAACGATAGACGCCACTACCGGAACGCTTATCTTTGAATTCAATTATGATTTAGACGGTCATTTAACCGAAGTGATTGATCGGGACGGGAGAAGCACCTTAATAGAGCGCTCTGGTAGTACACCCCTGGCCGTAAGGGCACCTGACGGTCAGCGCACGACCCTCACGGTAAATGCTGAGGACTTTCTTGATAGCGTAAGAAACCCTCTCGAAGAACCCTACTACTTTTCCTATACCACCGACGGCCTGATGACCGCTCGTATAGACCCGAGGGGGAACAGTAATAATTTCACCTATGACCTTGATGGAAAGCTATTAACAGACGAAGACCCTGAAGGTGGCGGCTGGACGCTCAGCCGCAGTGACAGTAAAGAGAGTGATAGCTATACCGTATCGATGCTCAGCGGAGAGTCTAGAGAGCGCCTTTTCGAGACAGAAATATTGATGAATGGCGACCGAATACAGTATGTTACGGCGCCAGATCAAACTCAAACCAGTACCTTATTTAGTGCAAACGAGGGTACGGAAACTACTGAATTTGCCGATGGTATTGTAGTGACAAAACTGGAAGGCCCAGACCCAAGGTTTGGCATGATGTCCCCAGTACCCGAGTCAGTGCTTGTGACAACACTAGGTGGCTTAAGCAATATCACCAATACGACCCGTACAGCTACTCTAGAGGATTCTCAAGACCTTTTAAGTCACACCGCCTTAAGCGAAACAGTGTCCATTAACGGAAAATCCCACAGTAGCGTTTTCGACAGGGCCACCCTCACATGGAACAGCAGCAGCGCTGCAGGGCGAACCAAAACTAGCGTATTAGACACTAGAGGTCGTTTGTTGCAGAGCCGAGTGACGAATCTCGCGCCAGTAGACTTTATCTATAGCGCTGAAGGTCGTCTAGTGAGTACTACTCAAGACGATGGCGCTGCGCCACGAACCACAGTCATGAACTATTACAGTAGCGGTTCCCAACAAGGCTTTTTGCAGTCTGTAATAGACGCAGAAATGCGCCAAACCAGCTTTGCCTATGATGATGCCGGTCGAGTAACACAACAAACCTTGCCCGACGGGCGTCAAATTGCTTATACCTACGACTCAAGCGGCAACCTGAGTAGCCTCACGCCACCGGGTAGCAGTACCCACAGCTTTAATTACACCGCCGTTGATTTAGAAAGCCAGTATATCCCGCCCAACCTTAGCGAAATCCTGAAGCCAGAGACTCGTTACGACTACAACAGAGACAAGCAGTTAGAGCTCATCACCCGCCCCGATGGGCAAACAATAGATTACATTTACAACACCACCACAGGCAAACTCACTCAAACCGTAATCCCTCAGGGCAGTTACGCTTACAGCTATAGTGACTCCACCGGGCAACTGGCACAAATCACCGCGCCAAACAGTGGCACGCTCAACTACGCATACGATGGCAGTTTACTGTTAAGCAGTACTTGGAGTGGCGATGTGAGCGGCCAAGTCAGTCAAAGCTACAACAATGACTTCCAGCAGATCCAAGGCTGTGCCAATAGCGACTGCATAGACTTTGCCTATGACGACGACTTACTGCTCATTCAAGCCGGTGAGCTGGCGATTAACCGAGATGAACAAAAAGGCGGTCTAATAACCAGCACGGTTATCAACAGCATCAATACCGCTAGAACCTACAATGCATTTGGTGAGTTAGGCACCGTTGCCGCAAACGATGGTAGTTTAGTGATCTACAGCGCCGACTACAGCCGCGATAATTTGGGGCGTATCACACAGCAGGTGGAAACCGTTCAAGGCACCACCAGCACTTACGATTACCGCTATGATCTTGCAGGTCGGTTGGAAGAGCTTGATACCAATGGCATTACCACCAGTTATGGCTACGACAGTAATAGTAATCGCACACTCATCAACAGCGTGCCAAGCGGCATTTTCGATGCCCAGGACCGCTTAACGGACCACAACAATACAACTTACACCTACACTGCTAACGGAGAATTACAAACCAAGCTTGATACCGTCACTAACGAGACAACAACTTATCTCTATGACGTGTTGGGCAACCTGCGGCAGCTCACCCTGCCAGACAGCACTCAAATAGACTATGATATTGATGGGCAGAATCGTCGCATAGGGAAGCGTATCAATGGTGTAATAAGCCAGGCGTTTTTGTACAAAGATCAGTTGAACCCCATAGCGGAACTGGATGCCAATGGCGCAATCGTAAGTCGATTTGTTTACGGCAGCAAAATTAACGTACCCGACTACATGGTAAAAGGAGGCGCCACCTATAGAATAATTTCCAACCACCTTGGTTCTCCGAGGCTTGTGGTAGATACATCAAGCGGAAATGTTGTTCAGCGAATTGATTATAACGAATGGGGTGAAATTACTAGCGATAGCAACCCAGGCTTCCAACCCTTTGGATTTGCGGGTGGTCTTTATGATCAAGATACTAAGCTGACGCGGTTTGGGGCTCGGGACTATGATGCGGAGCTTGGGCGTTGGGCAGCTAAGGATCCGATTAAGTTCATAGGTTTAGATACAAACCTTTATGGCTATACTTTCCTCGACCCAGTCAATTATATTGATCCCGATGGGCGAATTGGCTTAGCTGGAGCTGCTGTAGGTGGCGTCATTGGTGGGGTATCGGCTTTTACTGGATCCTTGGCTACCGGTGCAAGTATTGGTGATTCGGCTATTGCAGGTGGATTAGGTGCTGTCTTTGGTGCAGCTACAGGCTTTCTTGGTGGCGTGGGAGTAGGAGCGTCCTCAGCTATAGGCGGTCTTTCAAATGCGACTGCTCAAATTGTAGGAAATAATTTAGATAGTAATACATGTAATAATGGAAATATTAATTTGGGGAGTGTTTTGGGTTCTGCTGTTGGAGGTGGATGGGCTTCAGCTATTACTAAAGGAGCGGGAGCAGTGACTGGTGCGGTAGTAGGCTGGGGGCCATCAACGGCTTCTGGAGCAATTGGTACAGCTTTGTCTCAGTAGTAAAACGTATTTAATATTCGAATATTTTAGGTGTGAATACTATGATTTTATTAGTTGCAGAGATTATAGTATTGTCGCTAGTTTTCTCTGGTTTAGTAGAGGTTTATGGGTATGTCCAGCTTAAAGTATCTGGTGTCCTATCACCTAAAATTAGGAATGCGCTCTGGACGTTGGTACTTATTGGTTTTTTACCAATATTAGTCTTACCTATATGGCCATTATTATATGCATCTATTGAATTGGCAGAAAATAAGACGAATAGATTGGTAATTTTGTTTCTTTCATATATTCCAATTGTTGCTAGTGGTATGTATGTTTTCAAAAAGCGCTATTCTAAGAAATTAAATGACTGCGGATTTTTCAACAGAAGCTGGTGATGCTTAATTTTACTAATAATATTTGTATTGCTAGGAATATGCCTAAATATGAAACCCTTTAGCCAAGCCTCAGAAAACAACCGCCCATTCATAGAAGACATACTACGTCGAGTTTTTTCCAAAACCACTCGAATTTTAGAAATAGGTAGCGGCACCGGCCAGCACGCGGTCCATTTTTCGAGCGCACTTCCTCATCTTGTTTGGCAAACCAGTGACCTTGCCGAAAATCACGAGGGCATTAATCAGTGGGTGCAAGAGTGTGGTGGCGATAACCTCTATGCCCCCGTGACACTGGACGTTACTCAATCCCCCTGGCCAGTGAGTTCGGTGGATGGCATCTATACCGCGAATACCGCGCACATCATGCCTTGGCAGGCGGTGGTGGCTCTGTTTTCAAATTTGAAAACCGTGTTGGAAGCTGGGGGCGTCATGGTGATGTATGGCCCATTCAATTACGGTGGTGAGTTTACATCAGACAGCAATCGAAACTTTGAACAATGGCTGAAAGCCCGAGCCGCCCATCAGGGAATTCGCGACATTGAAAACATTATCGCAGAGGCCGAGAAGGCCGGCCTTAGTCTAATCGAAGATAATGAGATGCCAGCAAACAATCGATTGCTGGTATTTAAGAAGCTGTAGAACTCAATTATTTAGGTGGATCAACACGAGCCGTATTAGAGGTGTTAACGCGGAACCAACCGGCAATTGAATAGCGATCTTGAGTAGCCGGCAGAACTTCATGAGGGAACTCTTCACTCAAAAATATCACCAAAGTACCGTAGCCAGGAATTACTTTGGCGAGGCTCTCATCAGTTTCCTTAGAGTAAACAATGAGTTCTCCCCCATCTTCCTCCCGCCACTGCTTATTGAGATAAATAACTACCGATAGAATTCTATTCGCGTCGCCATCAAAGGCGTCTTGATGTTTTTTATAAAAATCCCCGGGTGCATAGTGTGCAAAATGGCTTTCAAATGAAAACAGCCCCAAAAAAAGACGCCGGTTAAGATATTGTTGCAGCGACTCAGCCCAACCAAGCCATGCAGTCTCAGCTTCGCACTCGCCGCTAATCCAACAAATTTCATCACCGCGAATAGAATCCTCTAGCGTGTGATCTTCCTCGCGACCAATACCGGCACGTTTAAACTGAGACGAGGGCATCTCCACCACGTGCTCGCTCAACAACTGCATCAGCCGAGCATCTATAGCATTGGCACGAATGCTGTAACCTTGCGTGGCAATATCTTGTGCGATTTCATCAAATAATATCGCCTCGCGCTCATCCGCAGAGCCCACGCTTTTGCCATCCCGCGCACTCATACCTTCTCCGCTCGCCCTAAACTTGAAAGCTTATTAAACCCGTTAACACTCATTTTCAGTCCGCATCATCTTACTTTTTGAATAAGCCTCATACATCGCTAAATGAGCCTGCTTAGAAAAAGTATCCGTTCTTGTATCATAGTCTGAAATCCAAGCCACAAGCATATCCAAGTTCTCGTCTTGCGCCTTCTTTGATTCATATTTGTGCGGTTCCCAAGGTCTTTGTCTGGCATTTTCAATACAGGCATCAATAGGCAGATTCAAAAAAATCATTTGCGATGAGCTTTCCAGTACAAAACTGAGAAGATCCGCATAACAACCTTCAATCACCCAACTTTCATTAAGCGCCACAAATTGTTCAATTTCAGCTCGCGACTCTCCTAGAGCCTTTCTCTCAGGCGGAACAGTTGGCAGAACTGGCGGAAGCCAAGCCAGAGAATCCAAATCTAAGTGCGCCAGAGCCTGTTCCTCGGCAAGATTTTTTGCCAGCGTCGACTTCCCCGAGCCCGAATTTCCAAAAATTATAATTTTACTCATACCACTCCAAACAAAACATTTCCAAGCAACAAACCCTAGACCCTTTTAGCCAGCTTCTCCTTCCACTCAGGTGCCAAACCATCGAGCTTCAAAGCCTTCAAAAAAACCGCCTTCGCCCCTTCATAGCTTTTATCAAAGTAAGCCTGAAACAAAGCTTCCACACTCACAGAGTTCGGAGCCGAAAAAGTTTTTACCACCTCATCCCCTTGAGCTAACGCCCCCTCCTCCAGCACTCGAAAATAAACCCCCGTCCGGAACGTTTTTGTAAACAACTTAGGCGCATGAGTATTGCCCAGCGCGATACCCAACTTAAAACAAGGCACCCTAGGTTGACTCACTTCCAGAAGGCAAGTGCCAACCCGCAATCGATCGCCAATACACATTTGCGACTCATCCAAGTTCGAAATAGACAAATTCTCACCAAACGCACCCAAGGGCAAATTCGGATTCTCCAAAATCTGACGCCAATACTCATAGTGATCACTTGAAAAGCCATATACAGCTTTATAAGCCCCGCCATGGTTAAGCAAATCCGCCTGCTCATCTCCAGCTAGTCCAATAGAGTTAACATTCACAGAATTGTTAAGCGGCTTTTTGAAAATCCCAGTACTAATCGTTTCCCCGTTATATTCAACCTTGGCTGCAGCAGAAACATTAACAGAAATTACCTTCATATCGTCTCCTCAACGAGATCGGTGTAAATAAATAGGTTTGGAGGTGTTTGATCGTTTGCGCCCATTCAGAACGCGTCTTAGCTTTTTCCCCCAGGCCAACGTCATTTGAGCGAGGACTGTCTGAGCGTCTCCTTGCGAGTTCCGCAGCGGGTTGGTCTGGGGGGAAAAGCGTGCGTTCGGGCGAAAATGATCAAACACCTCCAAACCGGCAACGTGGCACATTCTAAAAAAATAGCCTTACCCCTCAACCTTTCTTAAACGGCAAATACCCCTCAGCATCCGCAATATACCCCAAAACCCCCTCCCTCTCCCGGATCAAAAACCCCCCCACCGCCGCGCGAAAATCCTCAGCCACAATCCAGTGATTAGAAAACGTCTGCACCGGCTCAAAGCCCCGCTGAATCTTATGTTCCCCTTGAGCACCCGGGTCAAAGCGCTGCAAACCCTCGCGAATCGCAAACTCAATACCCTGATAATAACAAGTTTCAAAATGCAAAAAATCAAACTCCTCACTACAGCCCCAGTAGCGCCCATAAAGCGTATCGCTGTCTCTAAAACACAGCGCCGCCGCCACCTTCCTATCATCATGGCTAGCAATCACCATCACCAACTGCTCAGGCATATTTTCCGCCAGCAACTCAAAAAAGGCCTCACTCAAATAACCCTGGCGGCCACTGCGCTTAAAATACGTTCGATGATACAGCTGATAAAACAACAGCCACTCATCCGCGCTCACCGTATCTCCGGTTTTCACCTCCAGAGTGATACCCTGCGCCGCAACTTTCTGTCGTTCCTTCCTCAAATTTTTACGTTTGCGAGACGTAAACGTTGACAGAAAATCATCAAAGTTTTCATAATCTCGATTAAACCAATGAAATTGACTGCCCAAACGGGCGCTAATAGATCGTTCTGTCAGGAGATTGTGAACATCAGAATGCGGAAACAAACAGTGCCAACTCGAACAGCCTAGACGCAGTGCCTCACCCTGAATTGCCTCAACGAAAATGGGTAGCACCTGCTCAAGAGGCTTGGCACTTAAAATACGCGGACCGCTTGCAGGAGTGAAAGGAATGCACGTAATCAGCTTAGGGTAGTATTCGCGATTGTTACGCTGATAGGCATCTGCCCAAGCCCAGTCAAATACGTACTCACCGTAAGAGTGGTTTTTGAGATACAGCGGCATCGCTGCTATCAGTAGATCGTCTTCCCAGAGAGAGGCATGGTAAGGTTGCCAGCCGGTTTCCCTCGAGCAGCTTTTACTGTCTTCCAGAGCGGCCAAAAAAGCATGCCGAGTAAATGGGTATTGATCACCCCTAGCGAGCGAGTCCCATTGGGAGGCGTCTATGTCGTTTATTGAAGCGCAAAACCGTATTTCCATAACGGCAACACTCTACCAGTTTTTCTAGCGTGTGGCCTCAACGATTTTGCTCAGGGGAAAGCGGCAACTGAAGGTGCTGCCTTTGCCGAGTTCGCTGCGAATAATTAGGCGAGCATCGTGGCGAAGTAGAATATGTTTAACAATAGCCAAGCCCAAACCCGTGCCGCCGCTGGCACTGTTTCGGCTTTGCTCCACCCGATAGAAGCGCTCGGTAAGGCGGGGAATATGTTGCGAGTCTATGCCCATCCCAGTATCTTCAACCATCAGCCAAAGGTGTTTTTCGTCCAGTTTGACCGTAACATTAATTTGGCCCTTCGCCGGAGTATATTTCACCGCATTAAAGACTAAGTTAGAGAAGGCACTGTGTAACTCGTTGGCATTACCCATGATTCGCACGGTGTTGTTGCCACTGAGCTCAAGCGAGTGTTGTTGGCTGCCGCTAAGTGCGCGTGCCTCGTTGATAATAGGTTCTAGAATGTCTTGCATTGATACTGGTGATTGGTTCTGCTCACTCTCATCTGTCTCCAATTTAGACAGCGTGATGAGGTCACTCACCAAAGCCGACATACGCAAGGTTTGTATTTGCATTTGACCGACGGCGCCCTGCCATTTGTCTGGAAGGTCGCCGCTGTCCTCAATAGATTCTAAATAACCTTTCAATACCGTCAGTGGGGTTCTGAGTTCGTGTGATACGTTGGCAATAAAATCTTGGCGCATGCCCTCTAACTTATACAAGCGGGTAATGTTTCTTACCACCACTAGATGCTCTTGGCTTCCGTAGCGATTAATCTGGAACTGCAGTCGCTGGCTTTGACTGCGTGGCGATGCCATATCTAAGGGTTCGGCAAACTTACCGCGCTCGAAGTATTGAATGAATCGTGGTTGACGTAGAAAGTTAATAAGCGCCTGACCCTGGTCACTTTCTTGAAAGCCTAAAAGGTTTTGTGCTGAACGGTTCCACCACTCCATATTGCCTTGGCGATCTAATAAAATAACCCCATCTCTAAGGGCGGAAGTGGCTTCTTGAACGCGATTCACCAAATGTTGTAGTTGGCGCTTTTCTTTTTTCTGCGATTGTTGCAGTTTATAAATTCGATCAAATATTTCACCCCAAATGCCACTGGCGTCGGGGGGTGGGGTTTGATGTGGGTCATTTAGCCAGTGATCGAGGCGTCGAATCTGTGAAAACATCCATGCCATATAAAATAGACCACCGATAATAAGAGCCCAAGTTAGATAGCCGATGGTGATACCAATTACACTGCACACAATGCCTATGAACAATACGCGGCGAATCTCGGCACTAAATCCCCTAACCAAGAATGTTTCCTCACTTGTTATCAATGGTAAAAAATGTTAGATAGCGAACTTACTCGCTAGACCTGTGCACTCATTTTGACTGAAAAACGATAGCCTGTGCCGCGTACAGTTTGAATAAAGCGGTCGTGATCATCAAGCGATAAGGCTTTGCGAAGGCGTCTAATATGCACATCAACCGTGCGCTCTTCTACATAGACATTGCCCCCCCAAACATGATCGAGAAGTTGTCCGCGACTATAGGCACGCTCTTGATGGCTCATAAAAAAAGCGAGCAAGCGATATTCTGTTGGCCCCATATCGGCTGGCTGGCCGTTAATACTCACGCGTTGGCTTGAGGCATCGAGATGCAGGCCCGCAACTGTTATTTCTTGTTTGTCGTCGTCAGGGTAAGTTCTTCTAAGTACGGCTTTTAAGCGAGCAACCAGTTCTCTCGGAGAGAAAGGTTTACTTATATAATCGTCAGCGCCTATATCCAGGCCCTGAATTTTGTGGTCTTCCTCACCTTTGGCGGTGAGCATGATCACGGGTATTGCGCGGGTAAGCTCGTCACGCTTCAGGCGTCTTGCCAGCTCTATGCCGCTGGTGCCAGGCATCATCCAGTCAAGTAGAATTAGGCTTGGTTTCTGGTCGACAATCATACCGTGAGCCTGCTGCGCATTTTCGGCTTCCAGGCAGTTATAATCGGCCATTTCTAGAGCAATGCGCAGCATGTCTCTAATCGGTTTTTCGTCGTCAACAATGAGTATTGTCTGGCCTTGCATAATAACCTCTAAATAGAGAAGATACGGTTTAAACGTGTATCTCGAGATTAAACAGGTTCTTTGTTACAAGTTTATGACACTTTTTCTGATTTCCGGCTAAGGCAATCGGCTGAGGTTTGGCGTCAGCCCAAAATTTTGTCTAGTGCGATGCCAATAAAGACACAGGCACCCACCCAATTATTGTTTAAAAAAGCTTTGAAGCAGAGTTCGGGCCGCCGTTCTTTTATCAGTTTTTGCTGCCAAATGAAAAGCCCTCCGCAGGTAATAACACTCAGGTCGAAGTAGAAACCTAGGTCAAATTCTCGGCCAATCATAACCAGCCCCAGCAACACCATTAACTGTAGAGTGGCGGTAATTACGCGATCGCCCTCACCAAACAGAATAGCGGTCGACTTGACGCCAATTTTTAGGTCGTCGTCTCGATCAACCATGGCGTAGAAAGTATCGAAGACCACAGTCCAAAGCACCACAACCGTGTAGATGAGCCAGCTGCGAGGGTCAATGGCATTGTTGATGGCTGCAAAGGCCATAGGCACGGCCCAGGCAAACGCTGCCCCCAGCACAATCTGTGGCAAATGGGTGTGTCGCTTCATAAAAGGGTAGGTAAACGCGAGGGCAACACCGCCAAATGAAAGCGCAATGGTCAAGGTGTTGGTGAGTAATACCAGGGCAAAGGCGCTGATACAGAGACCCACAAACAGCGCAATTGCACTTTTAGTGCTCACCGTGCCCGCCACCAGCGGTCGCTGCTTCGTGCGCTTAACTCGCCCGTCTATTTTCCGGTCGGCTATATCGTTAATGACACAGCCGGCTGCACGCATGAGTACAACCCCTAAAATGAATATAGAGGCTATTTTTGCTTGAGGCAGACCATCGGAGGCCAGCCATAAGGCCCAGAGGGTTGGCCAGAGTAACAGTAAAGTGCCGATGGGTTTGTTGAAGCGCATTAGCTGCCAGTAGGCAGTAAACGTAAAAGGGTTGGAGGCGAGCTTGCTTGAATTCATGAGTTTATCTTATCACGCCAATTCTGCGGGATCGAGAAACACCTCGCTCACCAGTAGGGGTTTACTGTCCAGCAAAAATCGCGATCGGCGGCCCCAACAATCAGCATGTGTGGCTTTAAGCTTTGGTGGAAGATAGCGATGTTGTAAATTGATGCGAGCCACTTCCATAGCCGAGCGCTGTAAATTTGGGTCTTGAAAGAGCAGCGCCCCTAGGGGCCGATTGTCGAGCTTGCTCAGTGAGCGAAGTCGGCCGGTCAGAGTCGACAGAGGAATTACGCTGCGGGCGAATACCCATGGTGTATTGCAGCCCAGAAGTATCACTTCACGCACCAAGGCTTGCTGTCGATGGGGAATGCCTAAGATTTTTGCTTCTGAACTGTAGGTAGGCAATACCGCCTGACGAAGTATTTCAACCCTAAATTCACCACCAGATGCCTGAGTTAAGCGCTGAGTGAGTGAGCCACTATCGAGCAACCAATTTTTTTGCCAAGCGTTCAGCTGCCAGCGCACTTGGTGACCCTGATGCCAGCGAGGTTCTTGTGGCGGTATCGGCGCTTGTTTGAACGCAGCCGCGCGTCGAGCATCTTCGGTGTTGGTGAGAATACAGGCAGTAGTCAATAGAATATCCGTTAAGGTTAAGTCGGTAGTACCCAGCCTGTCCTCGATAATGAACACCGCTTGGTCATTTGTGGCGACATTTTATCGATATGGGCGCAAGTTTACAGTGTATTCACATAAAAGCTCTTTACGGTCTCTGAGGCCCTTGGTTTAATGATCCATAATAAAGACTTGCAGCCCTAGTTCCCATTCCTCACGGAGATGTTCATGCACAAGCCCGAACTGGTCGCGGCGATTGCCGACACCATTAATTTACCAAAAGAAAAAACCAACGACATTGTCACCGCTATTTTTGACGAAATTACTTTAGCCCTAAGTCGCGATGACAGCGTCAGTATATTGGGTTTTGGGGCTTTTAGTCAGCGCCATCGCGCTGCGCGAACAGGTCGCAGCCCAAAAACCGGCGAAACCATTAATATTGCGGCCAGCACAACAGTAGGCTTTAAGCCCGGTAAAGCCTTCAAGGCCGATTTAAACACCTAGATCAAAACAAAAAACATTCACTTCATCGTGTTTGAAACTCCTGAAACAATAATTGATAACAATACAGTAAGGTAAAACGGCATGAGTTTAACTAAACGTATCCTCCTAGCAATGATGTTGGGTGTGGTGGTGGGCGGTCTATTTAATGTAGCCACCACTGAGGGCTGGATGGGTGCGAGCTTCGGTCATTGGCTCGATCAGTTTATGGTTCACGGTTTGTTCGACGCCGTGGGTCGAATCTTCGTGGCGTCTTTGAAGCTGCTTGTAGTGCCTTTAGTATTTGTATCGCTGGTGTGTGGCACGGCTTCGCTGGGCGACAACTCACGCATGGGGTTTATGGCGGGCAAAACCATAGGCCTCTATTTATTAACCACTGCGGTCGCCATTAGCCTAGCGCTATTAATGGGCACTTTGATTCGTCCTGGCGATGGTATTGATCTCGCGGTAGCATCCGATTTCACGGCTAAAGCATCACCCTCTCTGAAAGATGTATTAATCAATATATTCCCAAGCAACCCCATTCAGGCCATGGCCGAAGGCAATATGTTGCAGGTGATTGTGTTCTCCCTGCTCATGGGTTTGGCGGTGTCGAAAAGTGGCGAGCAAGGCCGTCGTATCGCGGCCTTTTTTGAAGATGTAAATGAAGTAATCATGAAAATGGTGACCATTCTCATGAACTTCGCACCCTATGGCGTGTTTAGCTTGTTAGCCAAGTTGTTTGCGGGTTTGGGAGTGAGCGTCATTATGGACCTAGCGCTTTATTTCTTTACCGTGCTGTTTGTGCTTTTGCTGCATGGGCTGGGGGTGTATACCACGCTGTTCAAGGTGTTTACAGGCTTGAGCCCACTGGTATTTTTACACAAGTTGCGCGCCACTATGGTGTTCGCCTTCAGTACATCGTCCAGTAGCGCCACTATGCCTGTTACCCTGCGCACTGTCGAAAAACGCCTAGGAGTCGACAATCGTGTAGCCTCTTTTACCGTACCACTCGGGGCTACCATCAACATGGACGGCACCGCTATCATGCAAGGTGTTGCCACGGCATTTATCGCACAGGCTTACAATATCGATTTGGGCTTAAATGGTTATATGTTGGTGGTGCTAACCGCCACATTAGCGTCAATTGGCACGGCCGGTGTGCCGGGTGTTGGTTTGATTATGCTGACCATGGTGCTCGATCAGGTGGGTTTACCTGTTGAAGGCATTGGCCTGATCATTGGTGTCGACCGCTTGTTGGATATGATGCGCACGGTGGTGAACGTCACGGGAGACTCGATGGTATCTTCTGTAGTGGCCAATAGTGAAGGAATGCTAGACAAAGATACCTTTAACGATCCCGATGCGGGTTTGATCGAAAGCGAATTAGAAGACGCTAAAGCT
>Ga0209495_1001783_pt1 | contig 14684 bp, 7 predicted proteins | sample EN1Hudsemesocosm_FD_184629 | JGI IMG/M metagenome (GOLD analysis project Ga0209495, IMG submission 184629) | Methane-oxidizing microbial communities from mesocosms in the Hudson Canyon - EN1E Hudson Canyon (SPAdes) (version 2) | ecosystem: Environmental > Aquatic > Marine > Cold seeps | place... | reverse complement strand
AAGCCTGAGGAATGCTTAATTTAGGCGCTTTTACAAAAGTCTCTATCAATTTAACGGCTCTTTTATTAAGGCGTGAATCACCTAAATCTAAAGTACGGAATTCCATTTCTGTCCAAGTCTCAGTCATAGTTACTAAAATAATGAAATTTTACAGCCTTATCTCAGACTTGTGTGTAAGGAGATGACCCTTACCCTCTGCTAAACCAATAAGTGACGACCGATCTAATTTACGATGAACAAATAACTTAGCTGAGTCACCCTCTAATAAATTAAAATGCAATTTTAATTGTGTACCATTAGCCAATAACTTATTGTTCATTAACCAAGGAATTCTAATTGGAACAGGATCTTTACCTATAGATAACTCAATGGAAGAACTACAGTTATTATTTTCCAAAGTTACAACCAAAATTGAATCAAAATCACTAGAGCAATACCAGCCAATATAATATGGCATAGAAAAAAATGCCCTCACTTGTGAAATATTATCAAGAATAAGTTGAGGAGAATTTGATGGTAAAACCTTTAAAGTTCTCCACGCTTGTCCCTGCCACTGGGAAAACTGAACTAGAAGGTCATTTCCAACAGAAAGTATTTTGTCTTTTCGACTCACTAAATCAATTAAATTCATATACACCAAATACCAGATTAGATTTTCGAGAAAAATAATTTAAAACCCTAACTATGTTCCATTGTCTTCTAATTTAGAATTAATAAGCTGTCATTAACTCATCTCATCGTGAAGCTAATAATTCAATTCTTGGGCCATTTCGCTCTATTTTTTCTGAATAAATAGTAACCTTTGAAAAACCTAGATAGTTGAGTACTTCTAACAATCCATTTTTCGTAAGCCAAACGGCTCCTGGAGTCATGCCAGAAAATGGGCTCACAGCAACTTTGGGTTCTTTATATTTAAAACAAGCCAATTCACCAACTTCTGTATTTACACTGTCTGTAGCTTGCTCCTGTGAAGCAATTTGTGTATGAAGATATATATGTTTCTCACACAATTGTGCTATATCAACCAAATGACCTACAGGATTAGATAGATGATAAAGTACACCTCTATTATATATAAGATCGAATCCTTTGGATCTCCCTAATTTTGCGAGAGTACTGGAAATACTTGCTTTTTCTATATCAATACATTCAACACGCACCTTCTGCTCTAGCTCCATAAGCCAACACCTAACTAGCGTTTTAATAACGTTTTCAATTCTACCGTCAACCCCACAAACATCATTTGAAAATTGCGCTAATGAAGCAGTATGGTGTCCTTCAAAACAACCTACCTCAAGAATAGATAAACCATTAAGGCTCACTTTCTCAGATAGTTTCTTAACTAGAGGGTCAGGAAAAGTATTCAATACTGAACGCTTTCTTTCTGACCAAGCGCTTCCAAGTACATTACCCGATCCTGTCTCTGAAAAACTACACCAAGGTAATAGTACATTAAGTTTTTCAAGTGAACTCATCTCTATTAGCGAACTACGCTCATCTTGACTAAATGTTTTTTCTATATCTGCACCTTTTAAATCAACATATAAATTTTCTACAGCAGAAATATCTTCAATCAATAATTTACATATTTCCTCTTTAGATAAAGTTTTTTTATTTAGTTCATTCAATCTAAATAACACCCTTGACAAAATATCTCCAGACAATCTCTTCATTATTATTTATTATTCCTAATTTTTTACTAACTGCATAGCCATTGCTAAACAACGCTCTATATTTTTCCTTAAACCAAGTAGGGAAAAATCTTTACTCAATCTGTCTTGAGCTCGGATCACTTGCTCATATCTAAGCGAAGGATTCTCATAAAGCTGATTTAAAGCATCAAACCAACCATCATCATCAACTAATATGCCGCATTTATCAGAGCAACATTCGTCATAAACCGTTCCACGTGTTGCAACTACGGCCGCCCCTATACTAGTATACTCCATCCATTTTAGCCCAGTTTTGCCACGATTAAAATAAGTATCAGCTAATGGACAAATCCCAATATCCCAACCCAAACTAGAAAATTTAACTAAAAATTCTTTATAATTTGGAATTTTGGCAATTGTAACAATCCTTTCTCCAAATTGTTCAAGTACTGCTGGCTTTGGAATTGGACCAAAAATCTCAAAAATAACATCTTTATGCAAATTTAGAAATTTAACTAAGCCAGGCAATACCACTTCAAAGTCATGCTCATGATCAAACCCCATATAACCAATTTTTCTAACCGGTACATACTCAGCTTTTTTCAAAACCTCGCCTGGACAATATATATCACCAGCTGTCATATGAGCCTTAAAACCTTTCTCTTTAAATCTTTGCAGTAGGACTTCCGTTGAACAACAAACCAAACTAACATTATTTAGTAAATAAGAAATATTTTTCAATCGTTCCGGATCATTATGAAATTTATATTTTTTCTCTCCTAATAGTTTTGGCACACTGAATAAATCATCGTCAATAAAATAAACCGTTGGTATTTTTCTTTCTTTAGCCTTCTTAACTATATTATCAGCATAATAATCGCTATATCTACAAAAAATAATAACTTGTGGATTAAAATCATCTATTTTTCGTGTTAACCATAAATCTATTTGCTTACTATCCATTCCTTTAGTTTTAGCTCTGTTTTTTATGTCCCCACTAGTTATTAGCTTCATGCTTGGATTAATTTCATTTAAATCTAAAGACAGGGGCTTATAAAAATAAATCTGTAAACTCAGAATTTCGGAATTGGCAATAAAAAGTATTCGCTCTGCTGATTTCAAAATAGTACTTTTCGCTTTACTAGGCCTAACGAAACCTAAATAATTTGCTAATATATTAAAAAATCTATTATAAATCACATCAGGGTGAATTAACATTCCACTACGCTGTAAAAACTTTCTTTGTTTTGCTAATAAATTGTCTTTTCGTATACTTACTTCACGTAAAAACGCTAACCAATCCTCTAAATCACTAATAACATATAGACCCTCATAATGACTTGCATCAATTGTTTTTTCTTCGTCTTGCCAAATAGCAACAGGAATATTGGCTAAAAGCATATCAATAACCACCGATGAAGGAGCAGAAATACCATATTCATATTGAGTTAAATCAATTTTATACATCGGTAAGTTATTAACATCAGCATTTTCAGGTAAAGCAATATTATTTTTTAATACATATTGCCCACCAGGATGAGGTCTTAACGTAACACTTTTTCTTTCTTGCTGTAAACGACCACAAAAAGCAAAAAAAGTATCCATAAAAGATTCTTTAGATTCGCCATTAATACGCACCGAATGTAAATTTTCACATACTAAGCCACCAAGGTTTAAATTAGTTGGAATTGATTGTTGTCTGAATTTAGGTGCAATAGGTAACAATGCTGTAGGGCCTGTTAAGCAATACTTAGAATACTCTAAAGCTGCTAGGGATTTCATTTTTGATTGATTCAACCAGCCACAAACAATATCAGCACCAAAAGTAACTCTCTCTCCATGTGCTTTATTGTGCTCTCTATTTTGCAAAAATCCCACACATTCAAATCCGTGTTGCAACGTCATCTTTAGAAATGAAGGCGGAGCGATACGAAATACGTTATGGGTTTCACTATGCGCCGACAAGTTAGATTCACTTGCAGAAATAACAAGTCCACTATAACCCTGCAATATACTGTAAGCGGTATACTCAGAGTCATAAATATGTACAGAAGCATTAAGCTGCTCAGCAATACTCGCTAATTCATTTTGCCAAATATTTTGTTTGTCTCGTTCAATAAATTTATGTGATGCTAAAAAAACAATCTGTACATTAAACTCCTCTGTTACTAAACAAGCTAAAGGAAGAAGAATATTAATATCCTGAAGAAGATTAACTAAAAAAACAACTTGACTAGTTTTCATATTCATATTCATATTCATATTTTTATATTAAAACCTTAATTCATTCAATAATCTGTATTATCAACCCAATAAGGGGCTTCTTTTTCTGAAAAATACAACTCAATCCTAGGAAAAAGTAATACACTTATCGCTTTTATAGACTTCATAGCCAGTTGATAATTAACCAATTTCATTGATGTTAAGTACCCATGAAAAGCATTAATTATTTCAGCGGATAATTCTGGGTAAAGATTGGAAAGATTAAGTACGCTGACTTTTCTCCCTGTCATAGAAATACCACATTCTAATAGATCATAAAAATTACTCCCCAGATTCACTTTCACTTTATCCTCTAGTTCTACAATTAAAGACTTCTTATCATTTGTTAAAACATAACGCACATCGTAATTTAATTTTGGATTACTAAAAGGACTTGAAATGGATAACTGCCGAAAACGCTGAGCAAATTTATGACAGGCTGCCACACTCTCCACTCCATGAATTAATCCTAATAAAACATCAGATTGTTTTTTATTTTTTTGCTGCTCTAATAATTGATTCAAAAAGATTGCGTATTTTTCTGCCTCACGTCCTGGATCGGCATAATCAGTTAGGCATTGCCTTAAAGCATCTAAATTATCTCGACTAACGACAAGCTTTTGTTTGGCAATATCGTTTAATAATGTCTCAGAGCTATGATAAATAAATTGATTAAATGGAGCATACAAAGGATAACCCGTAGATAACACTTGCGTACCGCTCATTAATGCCGAAACGGCACGATTTAAAGATTTAGCAATACTAAAATTTTGTGCATTAACAGGAATAAATGCAACCAAACTGCGTTCTAAAAGTGCAGCTTCTTTGTCTATTGACCATTCATCAAGCGTATAAGGAACGGGGATACGGGCTAACATTTCCAAGCCTTCAACTGTTAATGCGCGTCTATTCGTTAAAATACTTAAGTTAACCTTAAATCCTGAAGAACTTAAAGCACGCAATTCAGAACTAAAGGCATGCAAATCATGTAATCCAACGGGAAAATACGGATTATCGCCGGTCCCAAACCAAGCAACATTTATCTTCCCAGTAGAAAGCATACGTTGCAAATTTGTATCTATCGTTGTTGCTATTTTTTCGGCATTAAAGTGCTCAAATGGGTCATTCATAATATACCCAGATGCTTCTGGCATATAAGTTGTAATAACACGCTTCATTCTCTCTGTTGAACAAAGAAAAAAATCCAGTAAGCCTGCCATTGTACGCACCCATTCACGAAGGCAGATAAAGCGACTATCAGTTATTTGACTAAAATAATCATCAAAAAAATCTACGCCTACTAATTTATTTTCTTGTTTAAGCAATCGCGCTAATAAAAAACTACGTGAGTCATTGCATTTACTAAACAAATAAACATTATGCTTAAAATGAGCAATAGATCTAAAATTATCAATGACCTCAATACTCAAATGGTGCCCTTGATTTTTTAAATATTCATCTATGCGCTGGTAGCGAATGCGTACACCAGCCAATTTAAGAAATTCCTCTGATGGAACAACCACACAAATCTTCACTATTAAATTTCCTTAATAACTGTTGCAGAAGATAATATTTTCTTTGTATAAAGAAAATCCAGTATACCGGTAGATTTGATATCGCTGTGATATTCAACTAGATCATTTGATAAACTTGTAGCCGTGACTACCGAGGTACACAAGTGCATAAAACCTGTATCAATCGCACGTAAACAAAAATCAAGATAAGCATAATGATCCGTAAAATTAACAGTATCAAATCCACCCAACTGCTTCCATGCTGAGCCTTTCACCAAAATAAGCTGACATGAATTGCCAACAACAGGATAAGTCGCCTTAGGGAAAGCAATGAGCGTATTAGGCTCATGAAAAGTTAAAGATTGCAAACTTTGTGTATTTGAAATACACGGAAAAATACCACCAGAATGAAAGCCAATTTGCTTTCCTTTTTTATTCGTAGTTTCACTAAGTATGACGCATCCACTCGTTGCGACCTGTCTACCTTGCATCATTAGATACAGCACCTCAAGCGAACGTACATCATGTAATAAAGTTGAGTCTGTGATAATTAAAAAGTATTGACCTTTAGCTTGCTGAGCAGCCTCATTAATATAAATAACTTGATTAGATTTTTCTACGTTCAATATATTAAAACGCGACGGGAAAAATTCGTTCAATGAATTCGACACATCTTCATTCAAATTTATATTTTCAATAACAACAATAAGCTCCACTTTTTCAGCAATGGTTTGTTGTGCTAGCGTCCTAATTAATACGGCCATATTTTTAGCAGAAGAAACGCAGACCAAAACCGATATATCCACCTCATTTTTTGCTTTCTTATCTAAAATGCAAGACAAGACTGAACCTGAATAATCAGGTGCTACCGGAAATAAAAGTGAAGCCTCATGCCGTTGAGAGCTTACATCTTGATAAAAGATCCCGAGAGGTACATCTAAAGACTGATCAGGTAATATATTATTGAATAAGCCGTGCGACGCCGCATTTCTCTGTAGTAATGGAAAACACAGTGGTTCTTGAGGAAACTGAAATGCCGACAATGAATCCCCCCAAGATGGGAGCAAAGCCACCGTTTTTGGATGACCCGTAACAAAATCTGACACAATAAAAGAACCAATCATACTAGCTTCATTTTCAGGCAAAAACAAACGTCGTGATACTAACGCACTTATTGTTGGTAGTGCACGAGCAGGCAATAAAAGAATTAAGTCATTTTCTCTTCTTAAGTTAAAAACTTTAAGTTCATTATCGATAAGTGGTTGTTCCAAACCATTAACAGGCGCATTTAATGTTTCATCAAGATATTGTGTTACATCATTAATCACTAAACTTTTAATAGTCAAAGACTCTAGCGTCAAACCCATAATACATTTTAGCCATTCTTTAATAGGTGCACTAAATATCTTCTCCGCCGATGTAGCTCCCTGAGTATCAATAACTACTTTTGCTATTGATAACGGCCTTCCATTCTCTGGCAAACCTAAATATTCAGTTAACAAGTGATTCGAAAGACGCGTAAGATTTGTGATGTAATGTACCCGCCCTCCCATAACTGGCAATTCACCATAATGCATTCCTCCTCGACATAAAGATGGAAAAGGTATTAACGTTGATCCCAATAAAATCCCCTGCGCAGTAGTGGCAACCAATAACAAAGGCATAAAAGGATTGAGCAAGCTTAAATCTACAAATACAGGACCTTCAGAAAAAACCGGAACTTCTGTATTTATAGAGAGCTTACCTTGTCGCAGATCAAATTGATAAGCACGAATAACGCAAGGATATTCATTAAAGCTTCTATTGTCTATTGCTTCAATACGCAATCTTAAGTCAAAATCTGTTATAAACCATGCATCGACAACACTGATGTTATCACCTAAAAAATCAGTTAAAGCAACATTGATTGTCACAGGATTTATAGCAATCTGGGCATTTTCAAATAATGGAATATTTTTTTTAACGTATCGAATAATTTTCTTGGATTCTTTCCTATGTAGCACACAAAAAACATGCAAAACATGATTAAATGAAATAACCTTTTTGACTAGTAAGTGCGACCCTAAATCGGGTAAAAAACCAAGTACAGTTCCCTCCACTTCAAGAGCCATAGCTTCACTTTGTGAGTGAAACTCATTTGAACGCATCCAAATTAACTCTTCAGAAATCTCTTGCGCTTTAAATACCTTATTTTGAATATCTATTGTTTTTATTAAGGTTTTCCCTTGTTGAATTTTAGGTCTAAATACAGCAATACCTTGTTTAAGGTTATCCTCAGAATCTACCGCCCATTCTATTATTTCAAAAGAATCAATTTTATAATTTTTTTCTGCATCTGGTTGAATTCGTCCTTTCCAACGCTTAACAAATAATCCTCGGTTTTCTTTATTATACTTACCACGCCCTTCCGTCTTCGATTCATGATGAACAACCACCGCCGCTGCTGCATACCAACAGCTACGCTTAGATTTCAATGTCAAGCGTAAACATAAATCGATATCTTCTTGCCCGTTAATATAAATAGGATCAAAGCCTTTTGCTTGAATAAAATCAACAGCACGTAAAGCCATACAAACCCCTGTGACGGCTTGATATTTTCGACTTTGTTTTGCTAGATCCCCTTCTGGCTTCATACCGGCATAAACCGGATAGCCTAAGGTGCTTTTATCAGAAAATACCACACCGACACATTGAATCGTGCCGTCTGGATAGAGTAATTTAGGTTGTACTGCGACAATTTCAGGTTTCGCTAATGGAGCAATAATGGGTTCCAACCAGTTTGCAGTCACTTCAGTATCATTATTTAAAAAGACTACATTCGCGCCTTGACTCGCAGCAAAACCCAGATTAGAGCCTAAAGCAAAATTTAAATTTTCCTGTTGGCGTATCACTTTGAGCGTTTTAAAGCTTTGCTGTAATTCGGTGAGTGCTTTTTGTGTACTAGTATCACTACCATTATCGACAATAATCACTTCGCAGTGATTAATAAGCGTGTGTTGATACACGGCTTTTATACACGCCGTGGTTAATTCAGCTTGATTATAAACAGGGATAATAATCGAAACTAAGTCTTGCTGGCGGGTTGCTTGTGCAAGTTTGTTCCAGTCTATTAGGGTATTATTAAGGCTTTGTAAGCGTTGTGCTAAACTGGAGGTGGCTACAGTATTTGCTTTACCTGCTTGCGGTACTGGGACTTGCCCAGTCAAAATTCTAAGCTGTGGCCATTGATTGATTAAGGGCGTAAGAACCTGTGTATTTTTGCGAGTTTTTTCATGCAGCGATTTCTGTAAACGTGCCGCATTGATGCTATAACTGGATTCTGCTTTAAATACCTCATAAGCTTGAATCGCTATTTGCTGTGTTTTCGCGGGGTCATTGAATAAATCCTGTAAGGTTTGCCCTAGATTGGCTTTATTGCAGCTTATAATCGCCTGCTTTTGCGCCAGATCAGCCAATGCGGGGGATTGTTCTGCTAAAACCACTAAACCCATACCTAGAGCATCCGATAACTTAGCGGGTACTTGAAATTGTGCAACGGGTGAGTTTGGATCTTGCAATAAAACACAAATATCACCTACAGCAACCACTTCTGCAATATGTTCAAAGGGCTGATTAGCAATAAATTTATAATCAACACCTGCAATCGCTTGCAAGGTATCTTTTAATTTTAGATTAGGAAAATCACCGACAATCGCAAACACAACATCATCACGTTTAAGTGCGGCTATAGCCTGTGCTGTTTCAATTAAACCTTTATGCTCGCGCGGCGTGCCACAAAATAGCACTACTTTTTTATCCTGTGCAATACCGAATTTTTCACGGCTTTGACGTTTCAGTTCAGCAGAAGGTTGATAGCGTTTTTCATCGCGCGCATGGCGAATAATTTCTCCACCATAGCGTTGTTGTAGAGCTGGATTGGAGACAGTAATACCATCAAATTCATTGACCAAGCCAACGGCTAAGCGAGTCCAGTCCAGACCATCTAATGCTTTTAATTCGGGTAAGCTAGCGTGAGTTTTTAAATAGTCGGCTACGCTGATAGCTGTGTCAGCACCGACAAAATCCAGTTCTTCATCATCAATATCGACTAATACTTTGGCATCCCAAATTAATTTATACAGCATGCCTATAATGATATTGGGCATACGCGGTTTGCTAAGATGCACACAGTCGTAAGGGTGGGCTGCTACTAACTGTATCGCTTGCTGTATAAATTGACTTTGGTCGTTGACGGTAAAGTGATGGATAGCGATATCAGTGCTGCGGATAGGCTCCCAAATTTGAGTGCCGTATTGCGGAAAGATGCTGCCAATTATTTCGACTTTAGTAAAGGATTGATACAGTTTGGCAAGTGTATACAGGCGACCAGCGGCGTTGTGTGACAATTCCCAGCCGCAAACAGCAATCTGTTGTTGTGCCGCTTGTTTGCGTTGTGCGCTATATTTTTTCCGTGCGTAGGCGATATTTTGACTAATGATCTTAGTAAGTGTCAGATTATTTTCTATAGCTTGAAGGTAGTACCGAATAGCTTGTGCATAATCTTTATCACGCAGCGCGCCATTACCTTGAGAAAATACTGATATCTGTGTGTTATTCATATTTTATGAGTCAGAAATTTAAATTAACTTAGTAGTTTTTGGATATGCATTTGGGCGCAGTCAATGTTATTTTGCGCATGCTCTAGCATAATTTCTAACACATGTTCTTTTGGGCAACCCCATTCAACAGCAAGTCGTGCAAATTCTCTAGCCTGATCGTATTGGTCAAGTTTTTGGTAGGTGTTGGCTAATACTAATGCCAATCGTTCGCGGTCGGGGTGTTGATAAATATCATTTAAACCAATTTTTAATAAGCTATCGGTGTCGTTGTTTTGCCATTGAATAAGAGTGCTGGAAAAATTGAGCTGTGCATTAGGTTTTTGGGCGGCTTGCTGTTGTAATTCGGCCAATGTATGGCTTTTAAACAGATAGTCTAAGCTAGCATTTTTCTTAGGCGTGATGTTTGCATCTTTTTGCAAATCTAGCTCAAAGCCGTAAGTACTACAGAGTGAACGATAGGCATCTGCACCGGAAATAGAGCCATCTAAGCTGAGTTTTTCTTGGCGATGCTCTACTACAATCACCTCCCTTAACATCAGTATTTCTTCATTCATCGGCAAATCAAACGCCTCCCCGATCTGCTGCAAAACAGCCAATGGCTGTTCGATAAAATCTTCATAGCGAATCTGTACGATGTCTGGATGTTGTTGCAAATAATCGAGCAATTGTTGACAATACTGTTCAAAACCTTCACTAGATTGACTAAGACTCTGCTGTTGGCAATAAGCAGGGTAACTGTGACCCGGTTTGCAGATGATCAGAATGCTTTTAAGCGGGCTATGCGCAGCCAGAAGCTCAATAAGATCAGGACTGTGCTGTTCGTTAGCGGTATTAAGTGGACTGCAATCACACAGGATTAAGCGCTGCCCCAGTTGACTGCTATGTTGTTGGCGTTGTTTGAGGTCGTTGATAAATTTTTGTTGCCGAAAAGCATCATCGATGCCGGCGTCAAGATGTAGATCAGTAATAACTTGAGTATTAGGGAATGCAGCTAGACTAGCCAATAACTGCTCACTGTCAGGCAACCCAAAGTGAAGAATGATGCGAAGTGGTTCGTCTTGTTGAAATTGGTTATTTGCAATTGCAATCTCTTGCTTTTCTTTATATAACTGCCTCAGATCCTCAAGATCAATATTAGCTTTGATAAGTAATTTCTTCCCTAAATTTGTTTCCTGAACACACTCTTTATAAGTAGTATTTAAGTTACCTAATTCTTGATTTATCGTAGCAATATCTACATCTTTAGTTAGATGGGCTTTTTCTAGTTGCTCATTTTCAGCCTTAAGCCCAACTATCTCGCCACTTAAATGAACAATATTTTCTTTTAACTGTGCATGCTTAGCGTCAGAATCCGAAATAAGTACCCACTTCTCACTCAATGAAGTGGTCAATCTATCAATTTGGCAGGTCAGCCTGTCATTTAATTCAATTTTTTCGCTTTGTATTTTTTCAAGTTTTTGACCTAGTTCTTTTTGTTGGGTCTTAAAATCGTCTATAAGCTTTTGCGTGATTTCATTCTGCTGACTTTGCGCTAAATTTTTCTGTGTTAGTTGATTTACTTGCTGGACCTTCTCTTCAAGTTGTTTTATTAATATGTTTTTTTGATCTTGTAATTGTTTAAACGACTGATTAAGGCTTTTAACCTCACTTTCCAACACAATTTTTTCTAATACCAACGGATGCCGTCTAAATTCATACAAGTTTTGATCCGTATCTAGATCACTCACTTGACTGCAAACGTCGTAACCCACTTGCTTTAGCTTGAGGATCAATTTATCCGCATCTACTTCTGATTCATACCACGCTTGATCAGGCATAAAAACTAACAATTTTGCAAACAGATAGAGCTCTTTACTCTCAACTATGGCTGTTATGGTCGAGGTAATTTGCCCATTCACCTCTAACCAAAGTGCATTTTCTGCTTGATCGGATAATTCATAACGTTTTAACAAGCTGCTTGGGCTTAAGCATTTAACAGATTGCATTTGCAGCAGTTTTAGCCCAGGGTAACTCTCAAAAATACCAATTGGCGCTCTTAAACTATTCATTTGCGGCAGACTAAATTCTCTTAAAGTGGCCTCCCCTTCTTTATCATTTAGATAAGCCAGTTCAATCTTTAAAACTGCGTCAAAATCTTGTTCTTCAAGCTTTTGCTTTAAGTCTTGTTTTAATTCATTGCTGGGCACTAATGCATACACATTTTGATGCTGTAGATAGTCAAGCAGACTATATGACAGGGCTCGCTCGACGCCCCATAAAACAATATTATCAAAGCCTTTCCATAAATCTATATTCATATCAATTTATCAGTTATTTGTACTACCAACCTTAGTGCAAAAGGCCACGTCATCTCGTTGGTATATGGGATTGATGCTATTCGTTTATTATTCAATTTTCGTTACCGTTTGCTTTGTAAGCGACTAGGATAAATTATACGATCTTCATTTTGCCCAAATACAATATAGTGCATTAATGGATTCATCTCGGACTGTTGCACATCGGGATAATGCTCCAAATAGGCTTTTGAGCTGAACCTTGGGCTAGGATCTCTTTCTTCGAATCCGCCAAACTTTAGGTAATGCACTAAAGGATTTATACCATCTTCAGCTAAATCAGGGTTCATTTCCATATACCACTCTGCATCAAAAAGTGGGTGTGGTGATAGGCCATTAATAGCACCTATACTTAAAAAATGAATTAATGGGTTTTCTTTTACATTTTCTAGATGGTTATGCTGAATGTAATACGTTGCATCAAACAACGGATGAGGGTTTAACTGACTATTTCTGCCTTTGGATAGATAATGTGAAAGTGGCCTAAACACTTTACCAGCCTGTTTTTTGTACCATTCTTTATTAAAAAGCGCTCTCAATTCATTTTTATTAACTTTCGTTTTTTCTTTATTGGCAGTGCTGTTAACTATTCTTGTTTTTAGTTTCTTGACTGTATTTTTATATTTTTCGTTATCTAAATAGTAATATTCAAGCTCTTCTTGTACTTGGTGCAGTTGAAGTAATAGCAATTCATTTTCTGATTGTGTCTCGCCTTTTTCACTTTGCAATGCGGATATTGTTTGTTTTAATTCCTTAGCTTCATTACCTATGCTAGTTAAGGTGTTTGCTTGTTTTTCTGCTAAAGCCTTACTTTCTTGAGTAACATGCTCTAATGCTTTTTTATCTAAATAGATTTGTTCTAATTCTTCTTGAGTCTGATGCAATTGCAGTAATAGCAGTTTATTTTCTGACTCTCGTTCTTTTAGAGATAAAATCACCTGCTCTTTATTATTACTTTCAAGCAGAAGTTGTTCAGATACTTTATTGGCACTCGTTAACTGCAACTGCACTTCACTACTTTTGGACTCTAATAACAACATCGCACTAGATTTCTGCTCAATCGTATCCATCAACCCCTGAACTAACTGGTCTTGATTTTGAAACTGTACCGCCATCCCTTGATATTGCTCAATTGCAGAAAAAGCTTGTTTTAACGAAGGTTTCGTCCAATCTTTAAACAAAACTGAACTCGCTTGTAACTCTGTTAAAGTTTGCTGAAGCTCTCTATGCTGTCCAACCAAAACAGATCCCGTTAAAAAACTATGGCCATCAATAGTAGGCTTTTCTGGTAGGCTTATTTCAGGGAAAGATTCTGTATTACATGTTATTCCTATCTTATTAAAGTGTTTTATCACCGCAGAGGGGTTAGCGAGAAAAGCATCGTAATCAATTAATAATGAATTTTGTCTATTTAACTTCTGAAAACCTATTAAACAGCGAGCAGAACCCAGCCAGTTATTAATATAATCATTAAGCAAGCGCCCTTGATTAATGGCTACTCCCAAGCCAACGATAGGATTCCTATAAAAAAGGAAATACTTTTCATCACACTCTTGATTAGCATCAAGATAAAGCGGTGGAATAAACTCCCACGGCGGTTCGCTTAACACTAATTCGGCACTAAGACTGCCATCAATTTGACTGTCATTGACATGATTGGTTAATACCGCCCAAAGAGTATTTAATTCATCTAAGTTACAGTTGTCTACACTCGACAATTTTAATTTCATAGTAATTATCTTTAAGGTTTATTTATTCAAAAGAAGAACTAAATAATAAAATATCTTCTATCTTTAAAGTCATCTCCTTACACACAAGTATCATAATAACCTAAAATCAATGACTTACGTAATTGTATGATTTTTATACAATTGGCTGTATCCCCTTATTTTACTGACTTCTCTACTTTTAGGTGATTTCTGTAAGTCGTTGATATTTAATTAGTAAAAAGATGTGTGTAAGGAGATGCTTTAAAGTATCAATAAAAAACAAGGTGGCAGCCAGCTTGTTTTTTTACATTTTATCAATAAGCTTAGAGGCGATAAGGAAGAAGCCCATTACGCTTACAAGAAGCATCATGTTTTTATTTAATGCTTTTTGAATAGTATGTTCTATTTTTTCATTTAATAAATCAAACTTATTTTCTAGGCCTGCAAATTTATTCTCTAGACCTACAAACTTACCTTCAAGTGATAAGACACTTGATGTTACTTCATTTAGTTTGTCATCAAGGTGGTTTATATGATTGTATTGAGATTTAAGTAAAAGAGTATTTATATCTTCTTGGTTTAGCCCTTTACCTGCACTAAACTTTTCTTCTATCTC
>Ga0209495_1001782_pt1 | contig 14685 bp, 9 predicted proteins | sample EN1Hudsemesocosm_FD_184629 | JGI IMG/M metagenome (GOLD analysis project Ga0209495, IMG submission 184629) | Methane-oxidizing microbial communities from mesocosms in the Hudson Canyon - EN1E Hudson Canyon (SPAdes) (version 2) | ecosystem: Environmental > Aquatic > Marine > Cold seeps | place... | reverse complement strand
ACCAATAAAATAATACGGCGACGCATAATTCATCCTCTTAACGACTCTTTTTAATAATAGCAGTAAAGTAGACTATTAAGGTTTACACTGCCTTTTATCTCTATGCTTTTAGCACCTTATTGACTAAGTTTGTGATCAGCTCTTGAGTCAGGGGTTTTAGTACAAATTCTTTTATACCAATTACTTTTACAGATTCTTCATCGACAAGATTACTGTATCCAGTGCAAAGAATAATGGGTATATCCGGGCGTATCTGAAGCATTTTCTGGGCAAGCTCAGAGCCAGTCATACCAGGCATAGTCTGGTCAGTTATAACCAGATCAAATTTATCAGGGTTGTTTTGAAATATCGCTAAGGCCTCAACACTACTTTGATAGCTAGTCACCTGATAACCTTGTCGTTCCAATAATTCTTGTCCGACCTCAAGCAAAAGTTCTTCATCATCAATAAAAAGTATCCGCGCCGTTCCTTTAGGAATTTCTTCGGCTACTGTGATTTGCTTTAGTTCTTGCTGCTTTATCAGCGGAAAATAAATATGGAAAGTTGTCCCTAGTCCCCATTCGCTTTCAACCGTAATAGTTCCACCATAATCAGCCATAATCCCGTGGATTATGGCCAGCCCCAATCCTGTTCCCGTGCCTATTCCCTTGGTTGTAAAATAGGGATTGAATATTTTTTCCATATCCTCACGCCGTATCCCAGCTCCCGTATCAGATACTGTCAATTGAACATATTCACCCTGCCGGATTTGCATCAGCAGTTCTTTATCCTCGCTTCCAATAACCGTTGTTTTTAAAGAAACAGAAAGTGTCCCGCCTCTCTCTTCCATAGCCTGATAGGCATTAGTACACAAATTCATCAAAATCTGATGTATTTGAGTCGGATCGGCCAGAATAACGCCACACTCTGAATCTATATTTTTAGTGATGCTAATGGTTGAGGGGATCGAAGACCTAAGCATATTCAGTCCCTCTTTAATAACGGCTTGTATCTTTAAAGGAATACGTTCTACTTGAGACTGACGACTAAAAGCAAGTATCTGCTTGACCAGGTCTTTTGCCCGATTTGCTGCAGTTAACACCTTTTCCACATCTTTTTTAAATCGACTGTCAGCAGGGGCATCATCTATAGCCATTTGAGAATAACCAAGAATAATACCCAGAATATTATTAAAATCATGGGCAATCCCACCGGCTAAAGTTCCAATAGCCTCCATTTTCTGAGCCTGAACAAGTCTGGTTTCCAACATGACTCGTTCTCTATCAGCACGTTTTCGTTCTGATATATCCCGAATAAAAACAAAAAAATCCCCCCCTGCTTGTGAGCTGTAATTAACACTGATATCAACATCAATCAAATTACCATCCTTTTTTCTATGCTTGCTCTCAAAACGGCCCGAGCCATTTTTAATAACCATCTTAACGTGCTGTTCAACTTCTTCAGCGGATTCCTTTGCTTCCATGTTGGCAATGCTAAACTGCAGTATTTCCTCACGACTAAACCCAACCATCTTGCAGTAGGCCTCATTGACATCCACAATTCTGGATTGATTATCAACAACCCAGAAACCATCAATAGAGGTTTTAATGATATTTTCATAGCGCTGACTTTCAAAAAACTGTTCAGTAATATCCTGAGTAAAGCCAAATGAATGCGTTATTTGACCGCTTTTGTTAGCGATATCTTCAGACTTTTCTATAACAACTCTAACCTCGCCATCATCTCGAATTATTCGATGGATACACTCATAGGGGGTTTTATTAGTAATGGCATGGCTATATGCTTTATCAACCCGCCCCCTATCATCAGGATGTATTGCATCCAGAAAAGCCTCATAAGTAGCTCCGAACTTCTGAGGTGTTTTTCCAAAAATACGGTACTGTTCGTCTGACCAGCTGAGGATGTTTTTTTCTATGTCTAAATGCCAGCTACCCAGCTTGGCAATTTCTTGGGACTTATTTAGAATGGTTTGATTGATTCTGAGTTGTCTGGTTGATTCCAGAAGGTTTTGCCGCATGTTATTTATTGCACTCACAACATGATCGAGTTCATCCTCCTTGTTATTTGCTGATGCTGGGCGCTTCAAACGAAGACTTTCGCCTTCTTTTTCCATATCAAGCCTGTTTACAAAATGCGCCACCGTAGCGAGATGCCGTGTTACAAGCTTTCTAAATATTACCAATATAATCGTAGCAAATAGAAACACCGTAACCGCTGTAACCATTAAAGCAATACTTGCACCAGCAAGTAACTCCTTATATACGTTATTTAATCCGGCAATAACGAACAATGTCCCAAGTCGCTGCTGTCTGTTACCCTCTTGGTAAATCAGTTCAAATTTATGTTCTATGGTACTGTCTGACTCAATAGCGCCTGATGACCAGGCTGTGTTTCCTGCAATATTGATATAAGCTTTTTCGATACTGGGCAAGCTCAACATGCCATCAAGTTGAATACCAACCTGCTTATCGTTATAGACCCAAACATTATCAATAAGACTATCTAGGTGTCCTGTTTTAACCAGGGCAAAATCTGTGGAGATCTGCCTCATATTTGCCCTGTATGACAGATACAGCTGTATTGAGCTGCTTGCTAAGATGGCAATAAAACTCATCAGCACAACATAAGTAGTTAACTTGCGTGCCAGTCTGTTTGTTTTGAAATTATGACTATCCATATATCCAATAATAGCGATAGATAAAGACTATAATCAACCTCCACCTAGCCTTCATGTATGCCCCCCGTGAAAGCCTAATTTTGCTCTTTAATACAGCTTAACAGAGATGCATTAAATTTATCTAGAAAACCCGCGTTAGCATCCAGGAATAGCTTGCTAAAATAGAGAGCAGTGGGCTTTTCCTTCGCCACAAAAGTCTTAAGATTGAGCGGGTCAATAGAGCGTTGCTTTATCGTCTTATTCAGGTCTAAATTATTCATTAGTGCTACATCAATTCTTCGATTGATTAACATTTTTAATGCTTGCTTATTTGAATCGACAGCATTAATTGTTTTATTTAGTTTTCCCTGTTTGTATTGTTCTTCAAGCCATGCGAGTCTGGCACTCCCCAAGTTAGCAGCAAATTGTAAATGGCTCAAATTATTCAGAAAAATTTCAGCATCCTTCCTGACAACATATAACCATTGAATAGTAACAAACGGGGTAGACCAGGTGGCATATTCATCACGCCTGCTGTTCCTGGAAGCCATAAAAAAACCATCAAACAAACCTTGTTCTGTGTCTCTTTGTGCGCGTTCCCAAGGCACTTTTATTATTTCATAAGGCATATTAGCCTTGCCCATTGCACAATGCACTAAAGGTTCTCCAGCTGTAGTCAATAAACTCCCTGCTCTTTGGGTCGCCAACTTGATAATTTGCTGTTCTGATTGCGCAAAAGAAGAATAGAGAACTACTGTTGCCAACATGAGTGCAATAAGTGTTATTCTGAATCGCATGTATTGTTCCTCTTGCCTAGTGTTGCCGATCAAGCGCGCCCTACATTGCACGGCTTTCTCATAAAAACTTGGTATAATTACCGACAACTATAACCTATTGATATTTAATGTTATTTATTTTCAATAGGAGGGGCGCAGGCTTTAGCCTGCATTCAGCTTGTTACTCATGCAGGCTAAAGCCTGCGCCCCAATAATACAATAGGCTGATTTTTATCGGCTTTTATTACCACGGCAAGTTTCGTTCCAATTTTTTATGAGAAAGCCGTGCCCTACATTGGCTCATAGTTAAAGTATTTAGTTGCTTTACTTCATTACACTATACTTCAATAATAGCACTAAGTACCAATGTCTATTTAATGTAACATTTTCAAAGATCATGGGGGTGTTTGTAGGAGCGCCCGCCCTCGGCGCGAATAAAACCATGCTCTTTTCTCTAATAAATTAAAAAAATCGCGCCGAGGGCGGACGCTCCTACACGACACCATTTTTGTTAAATTAATTTTTCGTCGATACTTATATTAGTGACATGAGTTTCAACAGCGTTGTTTTTAAAAACATTACCGTCTAAGTAACATAAGTCCATGCCATTCATACAAAGAAACACGCCTTTTGTGGGCTTTAGAGCAGCAGTTTACAGAATAAATATCTGAGCAATTTTGTAGGAGCATCCGCCCTCGGTGCGATTTATTAGAGAAAAAAACATTATTTTATTCGCGCCGAGGGCGGTGGACGGCTCCTACAAATCATTATTAATGTTTTTTGAAAATGTTAATTTAAAAAGGCACAAATACTTATTTCCTTACAAACCTTATGTTTTAAAAGGAACACTCATGTTTAATATGTTAGAGTGAATATATCTGATAGAAAGGTAAGAACACATGAAAGTTTCATTTTTCATTAAATATTTCATTACTTTTTGCTTGGCTTTTATGTTGGCAAATGTTGCTAATGCAGAGGATTTAAAGTGGTCCTTTGTTAGTGATCCATTCCCACCTTTTGCTGATCCTGGCTTAAAAAATAACGGCATTTTTTGGGAGCTAACCGAAGCGGCATTAAAAACTCAAGGTATCGAGGCCACATTACATTTTGCGCCTTTCAAAAGAGCCCTTAATGATTCCAAATCTGGAAAATATGATGCCATCATTTGTGCTACCTTCAACAAGGAAAGGGAGAAATGGTTTTTGTATTCGTTGCCCGTTTTTATTCAAAAAACGGTGTTTTTTAAACTAAAAGAAAGGAAAGACATTGTCTTTGACGGGAGTCTTAAGTCTTTATCAAAGGAGAACAGCAGTATTGCAGTATTACGCGGCTCATCCATGACCGAAGATTTCGATAATGCGGATTATTTGAATAAAATATTTTTAACCCATAATCAACAATCCTTTGCAATGTTAGCTACAGGTAGAGCGGATCTAGTGGTCTCGGGGTTACTAAATGGAAAGGCTATTCTTCAAAAATTAGCTAAGATAGAACCCTACGATTATGAAAATTTAATAGAAGTCGTACAGCCCTCCTTAAAAGATGATTATTACCATATTGCATTTTCGAGACAATCCTCTGATTTTGAAACAAAAACTCAAATTTTCAATAAAGGATTAATGGAGATTAAAAATAATGGAACCTTTAAGTCTATCCTGGAAAAATACAACTTATCGCCAAGCCAATATATCCAATGAAAAGCATTATATTTCTTCCTGGTTATCCATAAGCGAATTAGGCCGCTCTCACAGCCACTAATCATAGAATAACAAAATCAATGACTTACGATTTTGTTATTCAAGAGCTTCAGCCAATTTCAAAAGCCTAGCAGGCATAGTCTCACTGCCATTAAGTTAAGGCAATTATTAGCATAGGATGAGCTGAGGTACGAAGCGCATCTTTTGGAATGATGCGCTTCCTGTCGTCAGGGCTCGAGGGTCAGGTCTTTGATTTATGATTCAACTACTGTTCACTTCAGTGGTAATAGCTTAATAGCCATAAATCAAAGGCTTGCCCCTTTCATCCTTTTCCCACAGCCGTCAAGATGAGTCCTTATTAAAGTCTAGATTCCCACGCAGGACCGAAAATCCCAGGGTCTTGACTATTGCCTTTTTTGTTATTTAACTCACTCGATTTGAGTCGTCTCTTTTGGTTTTCTTTGATTACATTATTCTCTGAGCAAGAGTCAAGACGCGACCCCGTAACCGCTTTATTACTTACTAATGGTGTTTTTCAAGGTAATTCTATCTGAAATTAGGCGTATTTTAGAAAGGGAATTACTCTGACCAATACCAACTTACCACATTGTATCGATATTCAATTGATGCTTGAGAATTTAGCATTGTCACCCAATGTTCAGAGCCTATTGATGAAGGGTTAAACAAAACACAACGGTTATATAATGGTGCGATGCTGACTTGTTTATCGTCCTTACCAATAAATACTAGCTCACCACCAGAATTGATATTCCAGTCTTTATTTAAGTACAAGAGCATGCAAATTTCTCTTCCAGGAGAATCGTCAGCATGTTGTTTTACAAAGTCTTTAGTGCCAAGGCGAAAAAAGTTAGTATTAATCTCTGGGGTAGCGACGTTAACATCAGTGATGGTGACATTGAAAATGCGCGATAACACCACCATGAACTCTTTACTACGTAAAAAATCCAATAAATTTTGCGCGATACTGGTGTCAGCGCAATCAGGTTCGTTAATTTCACGTTGCCATATTTCACGCTGTACAAAGCGCTCTTCAATATGAGTTGTTTGCCACTCTTTGTTATCAACGTATAAAGCCGAATAAGTGTGTTTTTGTGTTTGCCAACGTTGCTTTTGCTGCAAAAGGTTCAATACTTCGTTAAGTTTTTCTTCATTAAATAAGTTATCAATCACAATGTAATTTGGGGTAGCGAGCAATAAAGACTCTCGATAAGTACGTATCTCAGTTTCGTTTATTTTATTGTCATTTAACCACATGGATATTGCTCTCTTAAATAGCGTAATACAATCAACACTGGCCAGTACTTGCTGACAACCATCAACAGGCTACTATGGATCGGTAGTGATCTTTGGTTGCCACTACTTTTCAATTACATTCTTACTAATCCTTATGCTCACTTACAGCCATAAGCAGACAAATAGCTGTTGATTCATAAGATAGCCATCGGCGAAATTTTAACCCTATTTAAAAGTAGTGGTTTTTAATTGCCTTATCTTAGAATAATATATTCAAGTTGATTGCTGCTTAATTTGTAGTTTAATCCAAAAGACTTAGCATATTATGCTGCTTTCCTATAGGAGCTTGAAATTGTTTAAATATTTTTATTCACATTTTTTTGCATTACTACTAATACTAAATACCACCTCTCTTTTAGCTTTTGAAAGTGCCTCATGGCTTGAAGATATTGATAACTTACGTTTTGCAATAGATATGAGTGCTAGAGGACAATACAATATCAATAGCAATCACCTTTCTAACATTGACTCTTTAGGCCTTGATCTGCATAAAGTATTTACCTTGTCTGATGGTAGAGATATTGCCACATTAGTTTTTCAGGGCTATCTCACCAAACTCGTCAATGTAGAGAAATATCCGTCCTTTTATAAAGATAAAGATGACCTCAAGTTTATCTGCCGAATTTGTAACATTAATTTTTCTCTTTTAGATAGAGGTGCACTTAATATCCGTATTGGTCATTTTGAAACCCCTTTTGGTTTGGAGTATAACCTAGACACTAATGGTACACTGCGACAGTACAGTAATGGGCGTGATTTGGGAGGTAAGTTAGATTGGGGCATGGCATTTAATGGTAAAGCATCATGGGGCGGAGGTTATGAGTTAGCATTTAGCCGAGGATCTGGGGTCGACTGGTCTGATAATTATAGTACTTATATTATTTCAGGAAGAGTTGAAAAAACCTTTGGCTATTCCTCTTTTCTAGGTTTTTCAACTTTCTATGGTTACTTAACTATGCCAAACACTAAGAATTATATAGACCGAACACGAATTGGTCTTGATGGAAACACTCAGGTTGGCCCTTTAGCCGTTTTAGGTGAATTTTCGATAGGTAAAGATGATGACACTGAATTAATAAACTCACTGTTTGAAATGAATATTCAAAATAATACAGAAAAATTATTGGGGTATTTTCAATTCAAAACCACATCGCATCAATTCATAAATGAAAGTTGGGACACAATGTTACAATCCAGTTTAGGCGTAAGATATACACCTGATCGAAACTGGGTATTGAGTGGTCAGTGGACCTATGATATTAAAGCCTATGAATTAGTTAAACGTGCAAGTTCTCTTGGGATCCAAGTAAGGTATCGCTTTTAATGAAAAGAACAAGTATCATGACAATATTATCAAAATCAAGTGTTTTTCTATGCTTAGTCTTTCTCAATATGTGGACTGCACCAGCATACAGTATTGCTTATTGTGCATTGCGTGATCCTGTTGTAAATATCTATAAACTTTTTCCAGAAGCGACATCGTATCGCTCAATTGTCCATAAAATTACCAGTGGAACACAGCAGCAAGTCAAGAATAAAGTTTCTTTTTCTATTCACAATAATGAACTAGGTCAGCATACCTTATATATTGCGATGAATAAGAAAACCCCTATAGGTATAGTGCATTCACGCTCAGAAGTGGGTTTGTGGGGATTAATTGAAATCGTATGGGCTTTAGATTTTAATTTAAATATTGTGGACTTTACCTTTCAGCGTTGTAGGGAACGTGCATGTAAGGAGCTTGAGCTATCTCTTGTTTTTCGCGAATTGATAAAAGGCAAGTCGGCTCAAGAACTTTCAGCACTGATTGAGCAGGAAAATTTCAGTTTCCCACCAGACATGGCTGATAATGAAGAAATCAAAGTCTTAGCAAAATTAATTATACGTTCTGCAATTAAAACAGCGCTAGTCACGGAGATATCATGGCATGATCAGCTCCAGAGCATTAAAGGTGCAGGAGATTAAATGTCAGTTATTAAAGGCTGGAAAATTAATAAGCTGATTGCGTTACATACACTGAGCAGTGCATGTGCTGGTATAGCATTGGTTGTGGCATTATATTCCAACTTTCAATACCTTGAGTACAAGCAAAAGCAAATAATGACTGATGCTGTTTCTGCAAATGAACTTTTAAGAGCAGAAGACACTTATCGGCAGTGGCTGGTGATGATGGATTTAATCCTTGGTAACGAGCAAACTTATTTAGCCTTAGGAGCAAAGCGCCAAGCCATCTTTTTTCTCAATTTAATTGACCTTATCAGTCAAAAAACACTACCCAACAATGTTCAGGCTGACTTCAAGGCAATTAGCTCTTTAATAAAACCCTATGAACAATTATTGGATTTAATTATCAATGGGGCAGATGTAAGCCCCAAAGACCTCAAAGAATTTGATGATAAGGCTATATCAATAATTAAGTTACTTGAAAATTCAACAAAATCAATTCAAGCTCAAGCACAGCAAAATATTGCTTTATACGAGAAACAACACAAAAACACCATAGCCCTATCTATATTATTTGGAGTCCTTTTTATCCTGTTTATTATTGTCGAGTGGTTATGGATTACTTTGTATCTGGTACGTCCGGTACAAAAACTAAATAATTCTGTGGAATCTGCATATAAAGATAATAATAAATTTTTTTATGACAACAAACATGGCCCCCTGGAAGTTAGAAAACTTGCTGAAAATGCGAAATTCTTCATCAATAATTTAGAAGAAAAAGTCATCCAACGAACTGAGTTATTTGAAAATGAGAAAAATAAAGCGGTTAATGCCTCTAAGGCAAAAACTGCATTTTTGTCCATAATGAGCCATGAGTTACGAACCCCTTTAAATATAATTTGTGGTTTCTCAGAACTCCTCACAGATGATCCTTTAACGAACGATCAACAAAATAGTCTTCACGAAATAACAATAGCCGTGAATAGGCTAATGTCCTTACTCGACACTATATTTGATTTCATTGAGTCAGCTGATGATGAGTTTTCTCTGTCACTAGAAGAATTTAAATTAGCGCCTTTCATTTATCAATCCACTCAGAGTTTATCATCTAAATTTCAAGCAAAAAATATTCAATTAAGTGTCAATATTCCTGAAAGAGATATTACTGTTATCGGTAATGTACAAAGGTTAACTGAAGTACTTATGTATTTGATTGAGAATGCCATTAAATTTAATTATCAAGATGGCACGGTTGTGATTGATTGTTATCAACATGATTATAATGTAATGCTTTCAATAAAGGATAGTGGTGTAGGTGTTAAAGCCGAACTTTCAGATAAGCTCTTTACTCCTTTTGTTGAACGCCAGAAAAATTTTGTTGATGGACTTGGAATAAGCCTATATCTATCTAAACGATTTATAGAGTTAATGAACGGTGAAATAGGCTTTCATTCTACTGAAGGAGAAGGAAGTGAGTTTTTTATCCGATTACCAGCGAGTGATGATAATTCATAGTTAACTGTTGAACGCTTTTTTTATGGCTACTATGGATCGGTAGTGATCATTGGATGCGACTAATTTTCAATTACATTCTTACTAATCCTTATGCTCACATACAGCCATAAGCAGACATTATGAAAATCTTATTTAACATTACCTAGCGTTTAGTAAGATTTTTGTGCTATAAAATTAAATTATGAAATTTAGTAATAAGCTTGGCTTAACATTTTTTCTTATTGGAATATTTTTTATGTTTCCAGTGATATTCCTATTGGGTAAACAAGATAAAGATATTATTACTTCCACCCATCTGGAACGAATTCAAGTCATTGCTAATGAACAGGCAGCAAGAATCAATGATCTTTTAGTCCATGAATCGTTTGTTACAAAAACATTAGCTCACTCTTTGCTTATACAAAAAAGTATTTTTTCAGACAATACCTTGTTTGAAAAAATACCTAATGACAAAAGAGCTGAAAAAATAAAAGCCCTTAATGAAACTTGGTTATCTGCTACAGATGACGATGCAGATTTTATACGCCAATACACCGAAAACCCCATTGCAAATATTCTACGAGAACATCAAGAGCGTTTCCCTAATGTTTATGGTGAAATTTTTATAACCAATAAATATGGTGTTCTGATGGCCTCTACGGGGCGATTAACAACCTTGGCACATGCCCATAAATATTGGTGGATAGCCGCATATAATTCTGGAAAAAGCCGTGTTTTTATCGATGATCGTGGCTTTGATACCAGTGTTGATGGTTATGTTATCGGTTTTGTTGTACCTATCTATTATAAGGGTGATTTTGTAGGTATGATTAAGACCAATGTAAACTTGGTTTCTCAACTAACAACTCTCATTCAAGAACAAGAAAATAACTACCAAAACAGGATGCAACTGGTTCGTTCTGGCGGACGAGTCATCCTGGATAACAAGAACGAGCCCCTTTCCACCTCCGTAGACATGAGTACTGCCTCAGAATTTATTAACAAGTCAGGCAAGACAGTATTAGACACTGAGTTATTAGCCTACTCCACTATTAAAATAACTAAAGGCGATGAGTTATATGGATTTGGTGGTCAATTTGAGTCAATTGATCAGATATTAGGTAATGTTGGTGAGTCTTGGATAGTGACCATCATTATCAGTAAGGAAAAAGCGCTAGTTCTTTTTTATAGGCATATAAAAAACACATTGCTGATTGTATTGGTTTTTTCACTTTTAATGGGAATAACAATATTTCTTTTAAGTCGCCGTTTAACCAATCCAATAACTCAGCTTAGTAAAGCAATGCAACGAGTTAGAACAGGTGATTTAGAGTTTAATGTAAAAGTTCAAAGTTCTGATGAGATTGGGCTATTAACTCGTTCATTTAACGATACGATCGATAACTTGAAACACACAACCATATCGCGAAACAAGTTAGCTGAGGAAGTGGAAAGAAGAAAAGCTTTAGAGTCTTCATTACGAAAAAGTGAACAACAATTCCACAATCTATTTAATCTTTCACCTTTAGGGATTACTTTATCTGAGTACAATGGAAATCTACTTGAAGCTAATCATTCTTTTCAAAATATCACGGGTTTTACGGTAGATGAATTAAAGCAGCAGCAATTTTTTACAGAGTTTTTAAGTTTTAATGAATCTAAAATAGAACAACAGGAAAAAACTGAGCCTTATGAAATAAATCTTAAAAATAAAAATGGAACATCAATCCCAATTGCTATTAATCAGTTTTTAACACCTCATAAAACGGCTAATGGACTCGTCTGGTCAATTTTTGAAGATATTACTCTCCGAAAAAATTATGAAAATGAACTACGTTTAAATGCCAAAGTTTTTTCAAATGCAATGGAAGGTATTTTAATCACAAATTCACAAGGGATAATTATAGATGTCAACCAAGCTTTTTGTGATATCACCGCTTATACAAAAGAAGATGTTTTGGGAAAAAATCCAAATATTTTAAAGTCTGATAAGCAAGCCGCTGAGTTTTATGCTGACATGTGGCAAAACCTTTCTGAAAATGGTTATTGGCGAGGTGAAATTTGGAACAAAAAGAAAACAGGGGAGGAATATGCTGAGTTACTTACAATTTCAACTATTACTGACGACAATGAAATTGTAACTAATTATTTAGGACTTTTTTCAGATATCACTGCCACAAAACATCAACAAGCCAATCTAGAGAAAATTGCGCATTTTGACGAACTAACAGGACTACCTAATCGGACATTACTGACAGATCGAATGCATCAAGTATTAGAGCACCATAAACGTACAGGTAAGACTTTAGCAGTGTGCTTCTTAGATTTAGATGGGTTTAAACCAGTGAATGATACATATGGACATCAGGTTGGTGATTTATTATTACGAGAAGTAGCCGCTAGAATGATTGAGGCCATTCGCTCCGAAGACACAGTTGCTCGAATTGGAGGTGATGAATTTGTATTGCTGTTAGGTTACCTTAGCAGTGTAGATGAGTACGATGAAATATTACAGCGTTTAATCAATTCGATTGCTGAGCCATATCAGATAGACAAACACTCGATAGAGATTAGTGCTAGCCTAGGTGTCACTTTTTATCCAGGAGATAATGTTGATTCAGAGCTACTTTTACGACATGCTGATCAAGCGATGTATATTGCTAAAACATCGGGGAAAAATAAATATCATGTTTTTAACCCAGCCGTTGAGCTACGAAAAAAAGCAAAAGTCCATTTAATAGAGGAAATCAAAAAAGCCATAGATACAGGTGAAATAATCTTATTTTATCAACCACAAGTTGATTGTAAACAGGGTGTGGTTGTCGGTGTCGAAGCATTAGTACGCTGGCAACATCCTTTATTAGGTATTCGTTCACCTAATGAATTCCTACCTATAATAGAAAAAGAACCGTTAATTATTCATTTAGGTGAATGGTTAATTGAAACGGCATTATCTCAGCTACAACAGTGGGCTGAACAGGGGATAGAATTAACTATTTCCGTAAACATTGCTGCTAAACATCTGTTACAAGAAGATTTTCTGTCGAGATTATCAACATTATTAGAGCTCTACCCATCAAGCATCCAATCAAAATTACAAATAGAAATTACTGAAACAGTTGCATTAGGTGATAATTTATCTATAGGTACATTAATAAAAAAATGTAAGAAACTTAATATATCCTTTTCATTAGATGATTTTGGGACCGGCTATTCTTCATTAATACATTTAAAACGTTTAGGAACTCAGGAAATTAAAATAGATAAAAGTTTTGTTGATGATATTACTCATGATGTTTCAGATTTAGTTATTGTACGAGGCATTATTTCTTTAGCCGATGCTTTTGATCAACAAGTTGTTGCGGAAGGTGTGGAGACAAAAGAGCAGCTACAGCTTCTACAAGAACTCGGTTGTCATGTAATTCAAGGTTATTATATAGCTCATCCAATGCCAACAAAAAAAATGACCGAGTGGTTGAAAGCATTTCAACCTGATGTATACAAATCAGTTAAATAAGATGATGAAAAATACTTACCCTATAATAACTTGGGAAGATGAGTTTAATACCAATATCAAAGAAATTGATGAGCAACATATGATTCTGGTTTATTTGTTGAATGAAGTATCAGCAAAGTTATCTTCTGATAATAATCAGACCTTATTACTTCCATTAACTGAAGATCTATTAGCATATGCTCTTTACCATTTTGAAACGGAAGAAGTATTAATGCAGCAATATAATTATGAGCATGCTGATTCAGAATCGATGCAAAAGCACATAAATGAACATCGTAATTTTTCACAACAAATACTATCTGTACGGGAACAATTAAAATCAAATGTAAAAGTAGAAATTTCCGAAGTACTAAGCTTTATAACAGATTGGCTAATTGACCATATTCTGAAAACTGATCAAGATTTAGCAAAATACTTGATTTCAGAAAAAATTGAATTTTAAGGGAGTATTCGTAATAGTGAAAAATTAATGGGTGCCAGCTAAGGGTCGTTAGTACCCATTAGGTAACAGCCCGTTTAATCAAATTATCCACCGAAATAGAAGTCTCACTTCAGCCATTATGTAGAGTTCTACATAATGGCTGCTATGCAGAGTATGAAACTATGCAGAGTTGCTACTTGAAATTACTCGCTAGACCAGATCCACTGCGTACTAAGCTGGCAGTGAGCTCTGCATAGTTTATAGCGAAGCAAGAACTGCATCATTTCATCAGGCTGATGATATAGGCAAATTTTCGTATCGTGTTATTAGAGATTAGTCAGTGTATGATGATTCATTGCCAAGTTAGTCCAGACTGAAGTTAAATTCCATTTCAGAATACTGGCTAAACTATGTCGAGTAAACTTTGATATATTCTGTCCGTAGGCCTCAATCTTCTAACCTAGCCATTGTTAAAAACGGGGGTTCTCTGCATAGCAGACTAAAAAGGCTGTGTAAAAACCAAAAATCGCCCTAAAAACCAGGAAATATAGGATACATATTAAGTATTAGCCACCCGATAGCAATTGGTAGCTCCACTTTTTCTCATATAAATGAAAAATATGGCATGGTTTTCCCACTTGACGCATAGGTTCTAGAGTTTTCACAAAGTCTGGGTCGTAAACAGCCATTCAATCAAGTAATACTAAATTATTGAATAGCGATATTTTGGGATAACGTCTCTATTGGAGATAAGTATTAACCCTCACCTTCTACGCCAAGCATGAAATTTTTCCACCCATCGCAACAAACCCTCAGGTGCATGCTCTTTCTTCCACATCCCTGCCACATATTTATTAGCTTCCGCC
>Ga0209495_1001775_pt1 | contig 14716 bp, 13 predicted proteins | sample EN1Hudsemesocosm_FD_184629 | JGI IMG/M metagenome (GOLD analysis project Ga0209495, IMG submission 184629) | Methane-oxidizing microbial communities from mesocosms in the Hudson Canyon - EN1E Hudson Canyon (SPAdes) (version 2) | ecosystem: Environmental > Aquatic > Marine > Cold seeps | place... | reverse complement strand
TTTTCTATTGATGGTACTTGGCCTATGCGTACTGAAATGGCTAATCGTATGATTAGCTCAGGTACGAATGCTTTAGCCTCATCAGTGGTGCTAGTTTGTAAAAAACGGCATATTGAAGCGGAATCTATTTCTCGCCGCGAATTTCAGCGTGAACTACGCGAACAGATGCCTGAAGCCTTAGAAGCGATGATTGGTGGTGAAACTGGCTCAACAGCCATTGCCCCTGTGGATTTAGCACAAGCGGCGATTGGCCCAGGGATGGCGATTTATTCCAAGTATGCGTCGGTGTTAAATCAAGATGGTTCAACGATGAGTGTACATGATTCTTTGATTTTAATTAACCGTGCGATTACCGATTATTTGAATCCTGATAGCGGCAATTTTGATGCAGAAACTTTGTTCTGTGATGATTGGTTTAGTCAATATGGCTGGAGTACAGGGCCGTTTGGTGAAGCCGATACCTTAGCGCGTGCAAAAGGTACTTCAGTGGACGGAGTACGCGATGCGGGTGTGATTTCATCGTCTGGGGGGAAAGTACAGTTAGTTAAATGGGCAGATTACCCAAGCGAGTGGAAGCCTAAAGCAAATGCAAAATTGTCTGTTTGGGAAGTGTGCCATCAATTCATTCGCGTCCTGAATCAACAAGGCGAAAGTGCAGCAGGTGAGTTATTAGCGGTTATGCCTGAACGCGGCGAGTCAGTTCGTCAATTGGCGTATCATTTATACACACTCTGCGAACGTAAAAAATGGGCTGAGGAAGCAAGAGCTTATAATGAATTAATCGGTTCATGGCATGCCATTATTGCCGCTTCTTATGAGGCTGGGCATACGGGTACACAAATGGACATGGACATGGGTATTTAGGGAGACTGCTGTGCATATTGAATCTATTCGTTTAAAAAATTTTAAAAGTTTTCAAGATACTGAGATGAATAAAATCCCAAGATTTTGCGTCATTGTTGGTGCTAATGGCAGTGGTAAATCGACTTTATTTAGTGTATTTGAATTTTTACGTGAAGCATTGGCTAGTAACATTTATAAGGCCTTGGTTAAATTAGGTGGTAGTAATGGTTTTCATGAAGTGCGTAGTCGTGGTGCGGATGGAAATATTGAAATTGAGCTTAAATTTCGTGAAACTGAATCATCACCATTAATCACTTATTTTTTATCTGTTGGTGAGCAGGATGGACGGCCTATTGTCGAACGTGAAATTCTTAAATATCGGCGAGGAAGTGGTGGTCAACCTTGGCATTTTTTGGATTTTTCCAAGGGTAAAGGTGAAGCGGTAACAAATGAAATAGACAATGTTACTGATATAAAGCAATTAAACCGTGAGCAACAAACACTACGCTCACCTGATATTTTGGCTGTTAAAGGATTGGCGCAGTTTGAGAGATTTCCAGCTGTAATGGCTCTCGGTACTTTGATAGAAAACTGGCATATTTCTGATTTTCATATTAGTCGAGCGAGGCCAGAACAGGATGCTGGTTACGCTGAGCAGCTTTCCAGAGAAGGAGAAAATTTATCATTAGTTACCGAGTACTTGTATTCGCGTCACCCCCAAATTTTTCAGGAAATTTTAAATAAGTTAACAGAAAGAATTCCTGGTATTACTTCGGTAGAGCCTAAAATCACGGAGGAAGGTCGAGTTTTATTGCGTTTTCAGGATGGAGCATTTGAAGATCCATTTTTAGCTCGTTATGTCTCAGATGGTACGATTAAAATGTTTGCTTACCTCATCTTATTATATGATCCTACCCCACACCCACTGTTATGTGTGGAGGAGCCAGAAAATCAACTTTATCCTAATTTGCTTTGGGAGTTAGCTGAGGAGTTTAGAGCTTATGCTGAGCGAGGTGGGCAGGTATTTGTCTCTAGTCATTCCCCTGATTTTTTAAATGCGGTAAAGCTCGAAGAGGTCTATTGGTTAGTCAAAGACAAAGGGCGGACAAGTATTAAGCGTGCACAAGATGATCAGCAGGTAGCGGCCTTTATTGCTGAGGGTGATCAAATGGGCTACCTTTGGAAAGAAGGTTTTTTTCAGGGAGCAAATCCCTAATGAAGCAGCTTGTGTTCTTTTTGGAAGAGCCATCTGCACGTGAAATGTTGAAAGGCTTGCTTCCCCAAATATTACCGGCGGATGTTACTCCTGTGTTTGTCGTATTTGAAGGAAAACAGGATTTAGAAAAGCGATTGCCAATGCGCTTAAAAGCATGGCTATACCCCGATGCACAGTTTATTGTATTACGTGACCAAGATAGCGGTGATTGCTTGGTTATTAAACAAAACTTGCTTCAAAAATGTATTGATTCCGGTAAGCCTGACGCTATGGTGAGAGTTGCTTGCCATGAATTAGAATCATTTTATTTAGGTGACTTAAAGGCTGTTTCTATGGCTATTGGCCCAGAAAATATTGGTAAGCTACAGAATAAAACTAAGTTTCGTGATCCTGATAAACTTGCTAATGCATCTGAAGAACTAAAAAAACTTGTTCCAAAATACCAAAAAGTTGCAGGGTCGCGTGCTATTGGCCCTTTACTCGATATTAACAATAACCAGTCGAAAAGCTTTAATGCTTTGATAACAGGAATACAGAAACTAATAGGAAAATCGGCATGAGCCTAAAACCTTGGCGTGAAATTGCTCGCCCTCACAAAGATGTATTAGAAGGGACTTTTAAGCAATCTGAATTTGCGGCTGATATTTCGCAAGTAGCTTCTGGGACAGCTACAGCTGAATACCAAGATGCGGAAAAGTTTTTTGCACGAACGTTTATTACCGAAGGCATGCGGTTATTGTTAATATCCGTTGCTCAGCGTTTATCAGGTCAAGGTGGAGATCCTGTTATTCAATTACAAACCGCTTTTGGTGGGGGTAAGACCCATACTATGCTGGCGGTCTTACATTTGGCTTCACGCCAGGTTAGCACTAATAAATTAGAAGGCATTCCTCCACTACTTGATCAAGCGGGTATTCGCGAGTTACCTACGGCAAAAGTGGCAGTGATAGATGGGATTAAGTTATCACCAAGTCAACCACAACAGCACGGCAGTATTACTGCTAATACTTTATGGGGTGAATTGGCTTGGCAGTTATTAGGTGAAGAGGGGTATGCCTTAGTTGCTGATAGTGATGCAGATGGCACTTCACCAGGTAAAGAGGTGATACGTCAGTTAATTGAACGAGCTGCGCCATGTGTCATTTTAATTGATGAGTTAGTGGCTTTTATACGCCAGTTAGAGCTTGGTAAGCAGTTTAAAGCGGGGACGTTTGATAGCAATATGTCTTTTATTCAAGCCTTAACCGAGGCAATGAAAGCAGTGCCTAATGCGATATTACTGGCTTCTTTGCCTGAGTCGGAGCTGGAGGTCGGTGGCACTATGGGGCAGAGAGCATTAAATTCTTTAGAAAAGTATTTTGCACGTGTGGAGTCCGTGTGGAAGCCAGTGGCAAGTACTGAGGCATTTGAGATTGTGCGGCGGCGTTTATTTGAGTCTGCGGGTGAACGAGCAGAGGTAGAGGGAATTTGTCGGCAATTTTCTGATTTTTACCGTGCTCACAGTGCTAAGTTTCCTGTAGAAACGCAGTCTAATGTGTATTTTGAGCGTTTGTGTCAGTCTTACCCAATTCATCCTGAAATATTTGATCGCTTGTATGAGGATTGGTCAACATTAGATAAGTTTCAGCGTACTCGTGGTGTGTTGCAGTATATGGCTATTGTGATTCATCATTTATGGGTTACTGATAATCCAGATGCGCTGATTATGCCTGGCTCTATTGCATTAGATGATAGTAATGTTCGTAATAAAAGCATTCATTATTTACCACAAGGATGGGAGCCAGTTTTAGAAAAAGAAGTCGATGGTCTTCGTTCTGAGCCCTACAGCATAGACAGTTACGATCTACGTTTTGGTAGCGTTCAAGCCGCTCGCCGCGCTATGAGAACCATTTTTTTAGGTAGTGCTCCAGCGGTTTCTGATCAGGTTGTAAAAGGTTTAGAGGTTGAACGTATTTTGTTGGGTAGTGTGCAGCCACAACAAACGATTGGTATTTTTGAAGATGTCTTAAAACGGTTACGAGACAATTTGCATTATCTTTATGTTGAGCAAGACCGATTTTGGCTGGATACCAAGCCTAATTTACGTCGTGAAATGGAAAGTCGTAAGCAAAATATTAATGAATTAGAAGCCTTACAGCCCTTATTAAAAGAGCGTGTTTCCCGTATTTTTGGACGTAACCATTGCTTTGCGGGTATTCATGTTTTTACCCCGTCAATTGATGTGCCAGATGATTTTGCAACGGGACCTCGCTTAGTCGTATTGCCAACTAATGCTGCTTTTAGCCGAGGTGATGGCAAGCTGGCGTATCAATCGGCAGAAGAAATTTTGCGTAAACGAGGCGAACAACCTAGACAAAAGCAAAACCGGCTTATTTTTCTGGCTGCGGATTATGATGTGGTAAGTCGCTTAAAAGAAGCGGGTAGAATATTTTTGGCCTGGAAGAGTATTGTTGCCGATGTTAGCGATGGGAAGATGGATTTAACGATATCGCTTTCTAAGCAAGCAAAACGTAATGCTGATGCCGCTGAGCAGCATTTACAGCAAATCGTGCGTGAGGCATATAAATGGCTCATTTGCCCAATGGAAAACTTTGTACGTGGTAAGCCAGAGCTTGAGTGGGAAGCTGTTTCTATCTCACCTGCAGCTCAAAACTTGGTAGTTGAAATAGAAAAAACTTTACGCGAAGAAGAGTGGTTGATTTTCGAGTGGAGTCCAATTCATCTGCGTAATACATTAAAACAATGGTATCTAAAAGAAGGTGTCAGCGATATAAGTGCATTAAAAGTTTGGCAAGATTGTTGTCACTATTTGTATTTGCCTCGATTAGTGAATGATCAAGTTTTTACCAATGCGATTAATCAAGGCATTAATAGTGAGGATTATTTTGCTTATGCCTCTGGTAAAGAAGAGGATCGCTATTTAGGGTTTACTTTTGGTGATGGGGGGATGCTATTTCTAGATGACGCTTCATTATTAATTGATCGTGATGCAGCTGCAGAGTATAGAGAAAGAACAACAAAACCAAAACCAGCTCCAGAGGTTATACCAACAATAGAAGCGGGAAAGACGCCAGCTGTAGGAGTATCTCCTTCAGTAGTGCCACAAGTTGATATAGCTCAGCCATTAGTTCAATCGGAAATAAAAAAACAGTTCTATGGCAACATAGATCTCGATCCAGTGAGGGCAAAAATGGATTTTGCTACCATTGTAGACGAGGTTGTTCAGCAATTTACATCGAAACTGGGAGTAGAGGTTTCAATCTCGATTGAGATTCAAGCTAATTTAAAAGATGGATTTGATGAGGCATTACAGCGTACTATTAAAGAGAATTGTAATGTGTTGAAGTTTAACCAGTCTGAGTTCGAGAAAGAGTAGGGTAGTTAATAGGTTAACTTTATTTGGCGTTTGTATGTAAGGGGGAGATTGTATGGTTACTATTTTTTCAGTTCTTACTTTATTTATTGTGGTCTATTTATTATATCAAATAGCATTACCTTTCTTTTTGGCCTTTTTTACTATTTTATTTGGTGACTCGGGTGATGACCAATCAAAATAGTAAGTTATAAATTATAAGCTGTTGTTGGGGCGTTGAGATTCAAGCACTATGGGTTGAAAGCCCATAGTTTTTATTGGTAATGGAAGTAGCAAGGTGGCTCACCTGTCACCTTGCTTGGCTTTCTAGTCATACTACAAACTCTGTAATTTTCTTAATGCCTTCTTCTGCTGTCTCTCATCTCTTAAGTCATAACGTGCGGTGGTTTGTATGTCAGAATGCCCAGCTAGTTGTCGTGCGGTGTTTATGTCTATGCCTGCTTCAAGTAAATGAGTTACAAATGTACGCCTTAGATCATGAGGTCTACAGGGCTCTATTTTGGCTTGTTCTGCTCGTTGTCTAATGATGCCGTATATGCTTTGGCTGGATATTTTGCGGTATTGGATGCTGTTTGATTTGGTGACGGGGTTAAATAATGCACCTGCTTCTGTTCCTCTAACATTGAGCCATTTTCTTATTATTTGTCGACTTTCAGTATTGATATAGGCAGTTCGTTGTTTGTTGCCTTTTCCGGCTTGAATATTGAGCTGTCCGTTTCGGGTGTTGTAATCATCGAGGGTAATATTGGCCGCTTCTGATCGCCTAATACCACTGGCCAGCATCGTGGCAATAATGGCTTGGTCTCGTTTACCTGCGGTAGTTTTGTCTTTTTCACAGGCTCGGTATATTTTTTTGATGTCTTGTTTACTTAAGCTTCTACCACTGGGGAGTCGCTTGCCTCTGACGCGCTTAATGTCATTGAGTAATAGGAGTTGATCGGCACTGATTAGTTTTAGGTTGAAACAGGCTTTCATCACCCCTTTTAAGGCTGAGAGCGTGAGGTTAATGGTATTGGCTGATTTTTGTTGTTCTTGCAGGGTATTTCTTATACTGGCTAGGTGTTGGTATTCAATAATGCTCCAGGGCATGACTTCGAGCTCCCCTTCAAAGTCGAGTATGGCTGAGGCTGTTTTCAGTAGGCTTTTGACTGAGCGTCTACCTGTGGGGACTAAGCCTTGTAGGTAGAGGGTTACTGGGTCTGTTTGCTGCTCTTTTATGATTTTAAAATAATGCTGTAGGTGTTTCTGTAATTGATCTTCAGTCATTATTGTCTCCTTGTTGAAACCAGTTTAATACCGCTTCTTTTGTGGCTGGGTTAACTCTGTTGTTTCTGTTGCCTCTGAGCTGGTCAATTTGGAGTGTTACCTTGCTATCAGCCGCGTATTTAATTTTGATGCCGACTGTGGCTCGTTCGGGTTTAAGTACCCTATAAACAAAGTAAGATCCTTTGACAATATCTTGATGATAGGAGGCAACACAATGCTGCTGCCGTCTACCTTCTTGTTGAAGTTGTTGGTAGCTGGTGATGGGGCTTATATGCGCGCTACTTTTCAAAGGAGGGCTAGGGTATGGGGTCACGGGTATCGTCATGTTGTTACCCCTGTTGGCTGATAAATTCTGCTGGCTATTGAGCTCGTCCACTAACTGGTCGTGTAAGCGTTGAATGCTTTGGCAGGTATGCACTTTAGCCAGTTTTTGCAGAATGAACTTTTGATTGATTGTGTTATGCGCCATTCGTCGAATATCGTGTACCGCATCAACAAGGTCTTTAACCGTGGTAAGGGTATTTATTTCATGATTGCTGTGATTACTTATGCCCTTACTATTGCTCGTACTGCGTCCACTTCTACGCCTACTACAGAGTGTTTTATCTGACCACTGACTCACTAAGCGACTATTAATGAGTTCGGGGCATTGGGTGACTAGATTGATTAGTGTAATCGGTAGCAGCGTGTGGTGATTGAGGCTTTCGTACTCTAAGCTAAGTAGCTGTGTGATGAGCCGCTGCTCCTTCCTTGTGTAGTACTCGGATTGAATTTTATTGAGTAATTTGAGGGCTGACTTTTTCTCAGGATAGCCCAAATATTTGAGTATCTGGGTTTGTTTTTGTTGGCAAAGCGCAATAAAGTCCATTTCATCACGACTGGTCTTTTGAACTTGTATGAACAGTAACCAAAATAAGGTGGGACTATGGGTGAATAAATCATTGGCCTGTGTGTACCGGCTACAAATAATGAGCATTCCAAAAGCATTGCCTTTATACCGTTTTAACCGCTGCATGATTGGCACGGGTATTTGTTCTCGCCAGGGTTTTAGAATGTCATGCCCCATAAATTCAATGGGGAATAGCGAGGGTTCAAAAGCATTCTCATGGTGTTCAACTTCGCCATTAATTATATTGCGCCAGCTTATTCCATTATTCCAACTGCTTAGGATCAGGCTAACGGGAGCTTTTAGTAATTGTTCAAGGTGGATGGTTAATTCTTGTTTATGTGGACACCAGGTACTTTCTTCTGATGCGGGTAATTGTTGGAGTTGTTGGGTTTCATGCGGGTGATTCTTATTGTTATGTTGGGCTATCATGGTATGGCCTGCTGATTATATTTTTAGTCATTGAGTTAATGGATGACGGGGTTCATTACTGCTTAATGGCTTGCTTAACTGATCGCTTAAGCACCTGCTTGGTGACCTCGCTATTACCTTCAATGTCTAAACGCCAGACACACGAAAGCCTAATGATTACCATTAATTAGTTTTAACGTAAGTTGGGCTTATTGGCTTATCGGTGTCAGGTTTAGAATGAAGTAATGAGGGCTTGTTTCAAGGGGTACTTTATTAGCAGTAACCCAGGTCAGCCATTGATGTTGCGGTATCGCCAGCAACAACAAAATGATCTAGCACGATTATATCAATCAGATCTAAAGCACCTTTGAGTCTTTTGGTGATCTGTATATCTGCCTGACTGGGCTTTCCATCGCCTGAAGGATGGTTATGTGCAAAGATCAATGCAGCGGCATTCAGTTGTAAGGATCGCTTCACCACTTCTCGCGGATAAACAGCAGATTGATTAACCGTACCGACAAACATTTTCTCAAACGCTAATACTCGGTGGCTATTACTTAAGAACATCACCCAGAATGTTTCTTGTTCTAGTTCGTATAACTTAAACGGAAGAAATTCAGCCGCTTCTTGAGGGCTGGTAATCACGCGACCTTTTTGGTATTTACGTTGAATCAGTTGCTTGGCCATCGACAGAATGTCTGTTGCACTCACTGATCGCTCGGTGACATATTCACCGGCTTGGTCGCTGGCAATAAATCCAGTTTTCATAATGAACTCCTAAAAAATATAAAACGAATGATGGCGATTGATCATCACCAAAATAAATAAAATTAAAACAATGTGCTTAGCCTATGAGTAACAGGCTGTCTCGATGAGCATTAGAGGCTTGTGTGGTAACGAATAAGATTTGCTATTAATGAATCAGAGTCGCTGCAGCAAGTAGGTATTAGTAGGCAATAACCAATGCCGCTTATTATGACCAATCGCATTGAAGACAGAACAATGTCTACGCTGGAGGTAGCGCATTCTCCCTGAGTCTTTAAGTATTAAACTTTTGTCAGTCATGCGTTGTATGACTGTCCAGTGATTGTACCTTCCTGCTATCCCAATTAAGACCACGGTATGCGGTTGAATCAGTGCAGTTTGTAAGGTAGACCAGTATCGACTTAAACTAATAGACGCTTGCCCATGAAAAGGCTTGGATCGTTGAATGGGGTAATTACGACAAATCACCTGGTTAATAATCCCTGCAACATCATAAAGCGTAAGTCCATCACTCAAGCGTTCTGCTATGGGAACTTGTGTATTCAGGTAGCGGAGTATTTGTTTGAATAATTGCTGTGCCTGGTTGTCATCTAACGGACCACAAAGTACGTCCACGGCATTAATAATGGCATACACACCACACAAGCCATCTAAATCACCTTGGTAATAGGTTTTTTGCATCCTTTATCCAGGGTTAGACTGCCTTTCACTATAAGAAACCTTGAAGAGAAACTTGATAAACCTCGCTTTCGTGGTAACTACAAAAATTATCCTGCCATATTTTAAATAGCTCAGAACCTTCATCTAGAGGATAGTCTTGTCCCATGTGTTGAAACAGGCCATAACTAAAATCAAAGTCTAATTCTTTAACGAGCTCAGCCATACCCCAGCTACCCATATACGCAAAGTCAGTAATGTATTGAATTTCCCCCTCATAATTAATCGCAATTTCTACGGGGTGATACCCCCCCGATTCAGCACTGTACTCAGGATCTTTAAAATTAAGGATTACGCCTAATCGGCAGTCGAAATCAGCTAGCTTAACTTGTGCTTCTATTAAGTTAATTAGCTTATCTGTCAGAACCAATGACTTTAGGTATTGGTTGTTTTTTGATATTTTCATGAATTTTTTCCATAGCAATGCCCTAACGGTGATTAAAAGCACCATTATTGGGCTGTTTGAAGGGTAAATAAGGGTTAAATACTCCCTTTTAAAGGGCTAATACAGGGTGCTTAGGGTAAACACCTGGTATTAAAGGGGGTATATTAATGTAAATCAACAAGATATTGGTAATTTATTGATTTACAAGGTAATTTTAACATTTATGGGGTAATATAACAATCTATATGGACGTATGAAATTAACAACCTACTTCATCTAAATAGTGCTGTTTTCGAGGGTAACGGCATAGAAATTTTGAATTTGAATAATAGTTGATTTTTTGTAAGCAGGAATGAATTGTTTTGGCGCTTGTTGCAGAGCTAATTTTATTTAAACAGCAATAGATAACAAACTATAAGTAACTATGGTTATGTATGATAATTGTAGTTATTAATCAGTGTATTATGTGTTTATGTGGCGGTATATTTGCTTCTTTTAAATAGGTAATTAGGAGATTTGAATGAAGCGCATTAAGAGCAATAGAAAAAAACTAACACGAGAACAAAAAAAAATACTTAAGCATAAGAAAGGAGTTGCTATGGTAAGTGCAGGTCCAGGTTCTGGAAAAACGATGATGCTTATACTCTTTATAATTGAATGCATAAAAAGAGGGATACCTCCTAATAAAATACTGGTATTAACTTTTAGTAAAGCTACTGTCAGTGATTTTATAAGTAGATTAGAGAAAGAAATAGGTAAGGAAGCCAGGCAGGTTATTGTTTTAACTTTTCATGCTTATGGGTTCAAATTAATTAAGAAGTATTTTTTTAAGCTGGGTTTCACGGCAAGTCCCAAAAAAAAGAATAAATCTATTAAAGAATTGGTCATAAATATTACAAATAAAAGAAATGTATCGCCTAAGGAATTAGAGAGGGCTTTTAGGTGCTATGACAATATTCTTGCTGGTAATGAGAATCTTAAACCTGAAATTAAGGAGGCACTTAAGTTATTATTAACAGAGCACCGGAAGAGCAAGGTTGAGGGTAATATTGTTGATTTTTACGATATGCAAAGACTTCCTATGAGGTTATTTATAGATAACAGATCTATATTAAAGGAGGAGGCCGGTGAGTATGAATGCCTACTTGTTGATGAATTACAGGATATAAATAAATATCAGGTAAGGCTAATTAAATTTTTAGCTAAACACATACCTTTAGTATTGATGGTAGGTGATAGAAAGCAATCAATTTATGAATTTCGTGGTGCCCATTTTAAATTATGGGATGATTTAGAAAAGGCACTGAATCCAATTTTTTTATATTTAACAGAAACATTTCGTTGCCCGGAAAAATCCCTAAAAGAAATTAATATTGTTGGGAGATTAATTTGTAAGGATAAGCCTTTAGTTAGCAATGTATCAGGGTCCGGTATCTCATTTAAAAAGTTTTCAGATGTCGATGAGCAAGTAGACTTTATTGCAGAGAAGATCGACACTTTAACTAAGAAAGGCGTTGGCTTAAATGAAATTGTTTGCCTTTGCCAAGCCAATAAACCTTTAGAATTAATGGCTCTAGCCTTAGATGAAAGAGGGATTACTCACTTGGAGCGTACTAGTGGTAAAAAGTATGCTTCAGCCGTTGATAGAAATTATAAGCTTTTGAGGTGTGCATATAAAGTGGCTAGGTGGCTAAATAGTAGAGGTAAGTGTGATATGCCCAAGAAAGCAATTAAACATATTCTCAAATGTATTTTTGTTGGTGATGAGAAACTGTATAAAAAAATATTGAAGAAAGTGGCTTCTAATGGCTGGGAGAGTTTCACTGTAGAGTCTAGCCATCATTGTTACAGGCGTGTTAATGAGTTTAAAAATTTACTTATTCAAGCATCTAACTGTAAAAACCTAGAACAGGCTGCTTGTTGTATTGTTGATGCGGTAAAGCCAATTATTAATAGTAATATGAATAATAAAAAATTTAAGAGTCAATTATATCGAGACTTAAGTGATGTTAAATTGAAGGTTAGAAATAATACATGGGCTAATTTGAAAATTAAGGAATTAAAGCCTGCAAAAAGATCAAAAGATGGAGTGCTATTAACAACGTGCCACCAAGCAAAAGGTAAAGAGTGGAAGTATGTTTTTTTAACGCATGTTGTTGAAGGAAGTATGCCGCATGGGTTATGTAAAACAGATGCCGATATTGATGAGGGAAGACGAGTTTTTTATGTTGCCATTACACGACATAGTAAAAAATTATGGGTTCTACAAACTCCTTTAAGTACACAGAAATTCGTAAATAAAAATACTAATTTTAATGGTAAAAGTCGTTTTATTAGAGAGCTAAAACAAGGCCAAAAAAAGTAGTTATAAGTTGGCAGCATAGTTTATACACCCACATTCGGTAGGCTCAAAAGTATACATTTTGTTTTTATGTACTTTAATGAAATATCGCCTGTGGGTGTATCTATGTCCCACTTTGAGTAACCATTGAGCTGTTTATTCAATAATCAGTAAATTGGGTGTACTTGTATTAATCATAAGGGGAAATAGATGTGCCGTTTTATTTACAATCAATTTTTTAGATAAAAGATAACATATGAAAGATAAAATTCTTACGATGTCTATGATGAAAAAAGTCATGAAAAAACACGGCATAGAAATAGTTTATTATGTGGACAGGTTACATTTCTATACTGATACTAGAACGCATAAAAATAATTTAATAAATATTCTTGAGTCGAATAAAAAAAATAAAATTAATTTTAAAAGCTTGTCTAAGCATGATCACTTAGATAAAAAAGTAGAGCTATTTCAGCCTGATAAAAATACGCTACTCTCTTTGAGTAATGAAGATGTTGTGAGTGGTGATTACGTTATAAATTATATTGAGTTCGCTGTTGATTTTTTGATCAAGAAGAAAAAAGGGAGGGCTCAGCTAGTTAAATTTTTTGATAAATGTTTGGTGCAAGAACGCGACTTAAGAAACAATTCAGAAGGAAGTGAATTTCATTTTAAAATTTTTGGTGAATGCAAAGGGGAGCAATGCTGTAAAGATACAGACAATGATTCTCAAGAAAGTTATTGCACTTGTCGAACTAGGTATTACACGCCCAGAAGTAGTAAGGTGAGAATGGCCGTATACAGTGATAAGCCTACGAAAACTAAATCAAAAAAACGGTGTGTCCATATTGAGAAAAGAATTACCGGCCTTGACGCTGTGAAAAAGTTTAATGTGTATACTTTTCAAAATATCATTGATTTTAACCATGATGAATTCTGGTCGAAGCAACTAGATCTCAGAAAACCAAATTACACTGCATTAGGCAGGCTAAGTTTATTTAATAAAAAAAAGTCCGGGCGTGATGCAGATAGTAAGAGAGGAAATAAAGTGTGGGGCAAGGTTAAAAATTTACAAGAAACATTAAGGAACGGTTCACACTTAAAATTAGCTGTCAAAAAAATTGATACTCAAAAAAAACTGGAAGCCGAGTTTGAGAAATACTTTTAACAGAAAATATAAAATTCCATGTACGCATATTATCCGTACATGGTAATATCGCCGTATGAATATAAACTTTAAGTAGAGGATATACAATGAGTTCAATTTCTGCACATGACCAGCGCTTAGATATGCGTATTGATTTAGAAACTAAGCAAATGGCTGAAAGAGCTTCAGCGGCATTAGGTTGCTCTTCTTTAACAGAGTATATCACGCGCTTGATTCGTGACAATTCACCAAGCATCATTCAGCAACAAACTGAAATTACACTCTCTAATCAGCAGTTTGATCAATTTATATCGCTGTGTGAAGATGAAACAATAAAACCTAGCGCATCATTATTGCAGGCAGCACGTCAATTAGATAAAGAAGGTTATTAATGAGCTTTGCTGCACAGTTCGAGTTACTTGATCCTAAGCTCCATGCGAATAAAGTGTTCGACTGTGGTAATGATGAGATGAATCAGTTTTTGAAGCGGTATGCGGATAAAAATAGAAAACTCGGCTTAAGTTCTACTTGGGTGCTCCCTGAGCAGTATGGAGATGGTAGTGAGCAAAAAATGAAGCTAGGGTCTTATTACACGTTGGCCTCATCAACTGTGACACGAGAAGAGATTCCGCATGATAAGAAATTACCTGCTTACCCTGTGCCCGTTGTGCTATTAGCAAGAATTGCAGTAGATAAGCATTACCAAAAGCAAGGGCTCGGTAAAAAGACTTTAATTACAGCATTACGTAAAGCGGCTGAATTAACAGAAAAAGGGTTGCCAGCTTTGGGCGTGGTACTCGATGTACTAGATAGTGATGCGCTATCATTTTATCAAACATTCGATGATTTCCAGCCTTTTGATAATAACCCTATGCGCTTGTTTATCTCAATGAAGGTAATTAATCAGCTAGGTTAGTAAGTATTGAAGGCTAGCTTAAATGGTATAAATTTGAACAGTATAAAGGTACAAGAGATATTGCTAGTCTACGTTAATGTACATTAACGTTATCTACTGTTGAGTGAAGGTAAAGCTACTTAGTTATATGATTAGCAAGGTATTGTAGGAGGTTAGGTTGTTAACTTTCTATGAAAATTTTTGATGTCCCGTGGGACACTCATGGGACACTTGCAAGTAAATAGTGGTAATAAATAGCAGTAAAGGGCAATAGGTGTTTTAGTTAACTTATTGAAAAGTAAGTTATTAACTGTTGTTGTGTGTTGCCGTTAATTGGCTTTTAGGGACTGTTAATCACTAGGTCGGCGGTTCGAGCCCGTCCGGGGGAGCCAATAGAGGCTTTAAAATTAATTTCTTAGATGGAAGTTTAAGGGTTGGATTTATAGCCGTAGAAGAAGCCTTATTGTTAAT
>Ga0209495_1001772_pt1 | contig 14721 bp, 9 predicted proteins | sample EN1Hudsemesocosm_FD_184629 | JGI IMG/M metagenome (GOLD analysis project Ga0209495, IMG submission 184629) | Methane-oxidizing microbial communities from mesocosms in the Hudson Canyon - EN1E Hudson Canyon (SPAdes) (version 2) | ecosystem: Environmental > Aquatic > Marine > Cold seeps | place... | reverse complement strand
ATGGGAAAAGAGAGGGGAGAATGTCTAAAGGCCAGTTAAGTAAAGCCCAAGGAGTTGCCGCAAAATTATCTAACTTTCCTTTCGATTTAAAATATACTGTTATTTCATACGATTGTAGGTTGAAAGTTGGAGAGTTTACTAGGACTTTTCCCAAAAAAGGAAATAAATTTGATGCTGATTTGAAAGACAAAATCAGTAAATTGAAACCTGGAACGGATATTACTTTTCAAAACATAAAGGCCAAAGGTCCTGATGGAATGAAAAAATGCCCTCCCATTGTATTAACCGTACAATAACAAACTTAAATTCATTAACAATGAAATTAAATAAAATTACTTATACACTATTGATTTGTATGACAGGAACATTAGTTTCTGCTCAAACTAATGTTTTAGAATACAATTCAAAACCTACACCTAAGGATGGACATTCTTTTGTGACTCATCACGATTTTCAAAATCGCGTATTAGATTATCCCTTTGTGCGAGAAGATGATATTTTGTGGACAAAGACATACTCCTCTAAAATTGATTTAAGAGAAAAGAAAAATCACCCATTATTTTACCCTGAAATCCCAGTTTCAATTGGGGGAACTTCTTACAGGTCAAATTTATCACAGATACTTTTAGATGGAGTTAAACGTGGTGAAATAGTTGCATACGAAGATAATCCACAACATTACTTTTCAGAATTGGTAACTATAGAAGAGTTGGATAAATTATTATTTTCTGTAGACTCTACTGAAGATTATGATTTAGATACTGGTGAACCTATTCTTAGAATTGACACCCTGGCTGTTCAGAATTCAGATATTAAATCTTATTACTTAATTGAAGATAAATTTTTTGATAAAAAAAGATCAGTACTTGATTCAAGAATAATTGGAATAGCACCTATCGCTGAAATCATGGATAAAGAGACTTTTGAGATGGTTAATACAATTTTATTTTGGGTTTGGTATCCAGATGTTAGACAGCTTTTATCAAATTCCATTATGCATAATGATGCTATCAAATATTCAAATACCCATCATATGACTTTTGAAGAGTTCTTTACTAAAAGGTTGTTCTCATCAAATTTTAGAAAGGAATCTAATATGTATGATCGAGCAATTTATGATTATAAAAAAACTGGTATGCAACAGCTACTTGAAGCTGATCGTATTAAGAATGATATCCGAAACATAGAATCTGATCTTTGGGAATATTAAGAAGTCTCAAATCAAAAATATAAAGCTCCCCTAAAGGGAGCTTTTTTTCTTATGACACAGTTTGATTACATCATTGTAGGACAAGGATTGGCAGGTACTATTCTATGTTTTCGTTTAAGACAGCTAGGGAAGTCTGTTTGTGTTATTGATAAGTTTAGAGAGGTTACTTCTTCTAAAGTAGCTCCAGGCGCTTATAATCCAATGGTGTTAAAGCGATTCACTCCTTGTTGGAAAGTAGAAGAGCAGCTTGAGCCCTTATATGCTTTTATCAACGAATTTGAATCTCATTATAATACTCAAATACATCAACCTTTAAAGTTGTGGCGAAAATTCCAGTCTGTACAGGAACAGAATTTATGGTTGGAAAAGTCTGAGAAAAAAAGACTCACACCTTTTATGAATCCTGTGTTCATAAAAAACCCTCATCATGACTTGAATGCTGATTTCGGTTTTGGAGAGGTAAACCATTCCGGTAGAGTTGTGTTGTCTAAAATGATTTCTATTCTACGTGATGATTTACTAAGTACTTCTTCTATACTTGATGAAGACTTTGATTTTAAGTCCTTAGTTGTACAAAAGGATAAGATAGAATACAAGTCAGTAAATGCAGCAAAAATTGTTTTTTGTGAAGGACATCGTTTGTCTGACAATCCATTTTTCAACTACCTTCCCTTAATGAGAACAAAAGGTGAGTTGATTACAGTTAAGTTAAAAGGCTTGAAAGTCTCTGAGCATATTAAGAGCAACATCTCTATCTTACCTTTAGGTGATGATGTGTATAAAGTGGGGACTACTTTTAATTGGGATGATAAAGATGAGGATTGTAGCGAAGAGGGGAAAAAGGAACTCTTAGACAAGTTGCAAGCTTTAGTAAATATAGAGCCTCAAATTATAAAGCAGGAAGCAGGACTGAGACCTACCGTTAAAGACAGAAGAGCATTGTTGGGAGCACACCCCAAACACAATAATATGTATGTTTTTAATGGACTTGGAACACGTGGTCTGTTGATTTCACCTTTTTTATGCTTACAATTAGTAGATTTTATGGAGGATAAGCTCAGTTTAGATATTGAAGTAGATGTAAAACGTTACGAAAAAGAATTTCAATGTTAGCCGTACAAGATATAGGAGTACAATTTGGAGGTGAAGTGTTATTTGCCAATATGAACTTTATGGTTAATAAAGGTGATCGTATAGGTTTGATAGGAAAGAACGGAGCCGGTAAGTCAACTCTTTTAAAAATCATCTATTCTAAGATCGGATTTACTGAAGGATCGATAAATCTTCAGAAGGATAAAGATGTTGGTTATTTATCGCAGGACATTGATTTTGAAAAAGGGAATACAGTATTAGAAGAAGCTGAGAAGGCCTTTGATCGAATTAAGTTATTACAGCAAGAGCTATCTAACATCCAGGAAGCGTTAGTAAACAGAACTGATTATGAATCAGAGAGCTATCTTGATTTAATTAATAAATGCAGTGAGTATGAACACGAATTAAATTTAATTGGTGGGTATAGCTATCATGCTCATATAGAAAAAGTGCTTTTTGGACTAGGATTTAAATCGGAAGATTTACCTGAATTAACCGATACTTTTAGTGGGGGATGGAGAATGAGAATAGAGCTAGCTAGAGTTTTATTAAGTAACCCAGATTTTCTTTTGTTAGATGAGCCAACTAATCATTTAGACATCGAATCAATAGTTTGGTTAGAGAATTTCCTCAAAAGTTATTCTGGGGCAGTAATCTTAGTTTCTCACGATAGAGCCTTTTTAGATCAAGTAACCAATAGAACCATCGAGATTGCTAACAAGATGGCTTATGATTATAAAGCGCCTTACACTAAGTATTTACAGCTTAGAGCAGAGCGGCTCGAGCAGCAATTAGCTGTAAAGAAAAATCAGGACAAAGAAATAAAGCAAACTGAAGAGCTTATTGATAAGTTTAGGTATAAAGCTAGTAAGGCGGCTTTTGCACAAAGTTTGATCAAAAAACTTGATAGAATGGATCGAATTGAGGTCGATAATACAGAGTTCAAAAAAATGAACTTTTCATTTCCCGAATCGGGTATGCCCGGAAAGGTAGTCTTAGAAGTTTCCGATGTATCTAAGTCATATGGCGATAAACATGTCATTAACTCATTAAATCTACAAATTGATAGGGGTGACCATATTGCACTAGTTGGTCAGAATGGTCAAGGGAAATCTACATTGATAAAGTGTATTACTTCTACAGAAGATTATAAAGGTATAATGAAACTTGGACATAATGTTGACTTGAGTTATTTTGCTCAAAATCAAGCGGAATTATTAGATCCAGAAAAGAGAGTTATAGATGTAATTGAGGAAGTTGCAGATGATAAGTTACGTCCAAAATCAAGAGACATGCTGGGTTCTTTTCTATTTAGCGGAGATGATGTAGAGAAGAAGGTTAAAGTACTCTCTGGTGGGGAGCGTTCTCGTCTTGCATTGTGTAAAATGCTTCTTCAACCATCAAATTTTTTAATATTAGATGAGCCTACAAATCATTTAGATATCGCATCGAAAGAGGTATTGAAGAATGCTTTAAAAGCATATAAAGGAACAACTATCATTGTGTCGCACGATCGTGATTTTCTATCAGGTTTATCAAGTAAAATAATTGAATTTAGAGATGGAGAAATAAACACCCATTTAGGAGACGTAAATGACTATCTAAGTTTTAGGAAAGCTGAATCTATGCGAGAGATAGAAAAGCGCACTACATTGGATGAAAAGCCCCAAAAAAACAATCTACAGAAAGAGGATCGGAAAACTTTAGAGAAGGAAATAAAAAAAGGCAATAATCAACTATCAAAAGTTGAAAGACAGATTGAAGATTTGGAGACTTTTATTGCTAAGTGCGATACCGATTTAATGGATCCCTTAAAATGTGAATCTTTATTGTCTGATACTGATTTTTTTGAAAAATATCAAAAGTCTAAAGATAACTTAGATAAACAAATGATGCTTTGGGAAGACTTGCAATCACAAGTGGAAGGTTTGATGAAACAGCGTTAATTAGTCTTTATAAACTTTTTAAAGTTACTGCTTTTGTTAGTGTTTAACTTTAAAATGTAATGACCAGGCCTTAAACTTTCAATAGTAATCATTTTCTTAGACTCATATTCAGTCAAACATTTTTGCCCTTGTAGGTTATAAATTTCAATAGAAGTAATTGAGTAGTCAGTTTTGTTACTGATGATGTTTAATATGGAATTGCTAGGATTAGGATAGATAGATATTTCAGTTCTTACTTCTTCAATAGACACGCCTTCAATATTATAGCTAGCTTCACCCCAACAATCATTTTCTTCATCGTAAACATTTACTATATAATTTCCATCAACGTATACATTTATCCTGTCAGAAGTATTTAGAACTGTTTCTCCATTTACAGACCATTGGTAATTTGGCGGTTCAACATTTGTTGTGGCAATTAATAAATATGAATTATAATCATATTCAATATTAACTTCTACATATTCGCAAGAACCATTGTCGTTTGTAGCATCATTGTCATAGTTACATGCTTCAGTATCTGTACAACCTTCTTGCTCCAATTCGTCGCATACACCATCTCCATCAGAGTCAAAATTGCAAGTTCCATTACAATCATAAAATAACTCAGAATACTCACAAGTAGCTTCTTCTGTGGCTTCAGGATTGTAATTACATGCAAATGGATCTACACATCCTAGTATCTCTAATTCTTCACAAACTCCATCCATATCAATGTCATTCCAACAGGCGCCATAGCAGTCATATACTTCCGTTTCATATGTACATATGCCTTCTTCGGTTGCACTTGGATTATAATTGCAAGCAAGGGGGTCTAAACAGTCAATAATCTCTAACTCGTCACAAACTCCATCACCATCGGTATCAGTTATACATGCTTCGGAACAATCGTAATAAAGTTCAGGATAAGTACATTCAGACTCATCTGTGGCTTCGGGGTCGAAATTACATGCGATTGGGTTGATACATCCAATAATTTCAAAATCATCGCAAACTCCATCCTCATCACTGTCAATTATACAGTCTCCACTACAGTTGTAACCTGTTTCAGGAAAGATACAAGAGCCATCACTCGTAGTGGCTATCGCAGAATAGTTGCATGCTGTATTGTAGGTACAACCAAAAATAATACACGAACCATCATCTATGGTGGCTATTTCGTTATAATTTTCAGCACCAGGATTCGTACAGCCAATTAATTCATCACTGTCACAAATTCCATTTTCATTTACATCTTCATAGTCACATGAACCACTATCTGTGTTAGCTAGAATTTCAAAATTACAAGCAAGTTCATCAGTACATCCAAAAACAACTAAATTTTCACAAGAACCATTATCTAGGTTTGCATCTATGCTAAATTCAAGATAAAGATAATTGGTGCAACCTTCGATAATTAGATTATCACATAAGGATTGATCATGAACATTAGCCTCTGCATTGTATTCAAGATAAAGAGAGTCTACACATCCTTTTATCATTAAAGTTTCACAAGAACCATCTTCTATATTAGGTTCAACATAAGATTCATCAATGATAATTTCATAAACACCTTCTTCAATTTCTATAAAATTAAAATGTTCCAAATAATCATCATCTGTACAACCTAGAACCATAAGAGTAATGCATGACCCATCGTCAATTGTTGACTCTTCATCATATTCAAAATAGTTTTCATCTGTACAGCCTTCAACACCTGAATTTTCGATCTCAAATGTAGTAGAGGTTGAATAGCCCCAATCTCCTTGGTCATAGAATATTGTATTTCCATTGAGAGATATTAATACATGTCCATCATCATCATTTCCCCACCCCCAATCTAAAAGTCCATCTCCATAACTATCATTCATTGTGAAAGTATATTCACCAGGAGATAGGCAATAAAAAAATTGTTGGTTTTGATAATTATAGCTACTATTAAAGTCTTCAGAGGATATTATTTCTGAATTGAAACTTAACTCAAATGATATTTCATCACTATAATTAGCAAATTCAATATAAATTTCTAATTCAGACTCCCCTTCTGCACATTGACTAAAGGAGTAGAAAGGCAGACTTAAAAATAAAAAAATGAGATTGCTAACCTTCATGATTGTTGGGTGAGATTGTTTATTTATCTCCGACAAAAATTAAGCCAAACAAAATTAATCGATATTAAAAAGACCTAATAGCTCTAACATGCCTATTCGCATATTTTCCATCGTAGTTTTGTGATCCGGCATTAAAGTTTTGAATCCATGCAAAAAAATATGAATATTGACTTGAAGACCAATATATTGAGTTGAAGTCCCCTAAGCCAACACTATGCAGATTTACATACATTAAATTGAGCTCATCTTTACTTGGGAGATACCAGTCGTTAAATCCATTTAAGTTTAATTCTGCACAAATCTCAGCAGCAATTTCATTTTGGTCACAATCATTTATGATGTCTTCTGTATTTTGTTCGCCTTCACCTACAAGGTTAGAGTTAGCGCCATTAATTTCAGTTCCTTGGCAACCCCAACTTGAGGAACTACTTTGATCATAAGGGCTAACTATAAGCCCTGTTTTTAAATCAGAGTTGATATGAAATACGATACCTCCAAAAGCCTCATCTCCAATATTTACTATTAATAAACTATCACAGTCGTAGTGATTTTCTGGATATTCACAGTTTATTAACTCAGTTGTTTCAGAGTTGTAGTTACAAGCCTCATTGTCTAAACAGCCTTCAATTTCAAATGGATCGCAAACTAAGTCAAGGTCACTATCTTCAATGCAAAATCCGTTGCAGTTAAATCCAAATTCCGGATACAAACAAAAGCCGGGATCTGTTGCATTCGACTCATAGTTACAAGCATTTTCATCCTGACATCCTGCAATTTCATAGATATCATAAATGGAATCATTATCTAAGTCTATAAGACAAGTGCCATCGTCGAAATTCGCTAAAAACCAGTAATTAGGTGCGGTATTTTCTGTACATCCTTCAATAATAAATTGAATGTTTGGTGTTGGAGTTTGAGTAGTGAACGCAAAACTAGCTATAGGAGTTAGCATTTTTAATTGATAACCTTGTCCTGGAGTGAAATCTCCTATACCATTAAATGAAAACTGAGGAATATAGACCTGTCCATTATTGTTTTTTATGACTTCTATAGATTCGTGAATCTCAAATAAGGCTGCGGCTACATTTGTAGGAGTCGAGATTGTATAACCAATAGTATTCCAACCTTCATTGAGGTTTATTGGAATATAGTTTTGATAAAGTGAATCAATTAAGTTTACCAAGTAAGTTTCTTGTTCAACTATAATATTTTCTAATGTACTAATGTACTCAGTTGTATTCATTTCATACTCCAAACCAAAATCCTGAGCTTTAGATAGCCAGAATTGACATCCAAGAGCGATAAGTAAACAACATTTCTTCATAACGGGGGGCGATGTTATGATTCAAAGATACTTCTTTTTACCTGAATAAGTTTATATGAAGTAATTTACAGATGTGTGTAAACTAAAAAAGCGCCCTGAGGCGCTTTTTCTAATGGATTTTCTTTTCTACGGTTCCATCACTATAAAGATGGATGAGTGTGGATCCTTTCGTCGCGTCAACTAAGTTAATCTCCTGTCCTAATAGATTAATAATTTTAACAATTGTTCGTGTATCGTTAGGATGTGATTCCGCAGGCATATCTATCGCCCATTGTGGTACGGTAGGACTAAGTTCGATTCGTTGTCCGTTTGTGTCGGGATACATGAAGCCATCAATGGCTTGAGTTACTTTAATTTGATACCCTTGACCTGGAATAAGGTCTCCAATACCGTTAAATCCAAAATCCGGCCAATATACATCAGCATTATTGTTTTTTACAATTAAAATATACTCAACAATCCCATCAAAGGTCGCCACAGCATCCTGAGGTTCATCTAAGGTGAAACCAATAATATTCCATCCCTCAACAATATCAATTGCAATTGGCGAAGAATAATTAGCTATAGAATCTTGGAGATTATTTATTTCACTCAGATATTCTGATTCCATTGCATCATAATTGTTAGATAGTGAAGTGTAGTTATCTGTTAATATTTCATAAAGGTTATTTAAAGCTATAAAGGTAGAATCTAAAGCCATGTAAACATCTGTAAGGTTGTACATCTCTTGTTCAGAGTTATTCAGATTTTCACTTAGTTCGTTAGAAAGGGCCTCCCATGTTTGTATACATGCGCCTTCAAGTTGACAGGATGCATTTGAATCAAATTCAACAAAGTGATCATCTATACATCCAGGAAGTCCATCACATGAACCATCATCTTCTTCAGCATCTGGATTGAAGTTACAGTAAGATGCATCCATACATCCATATATAGTTAGGTCAAAATTAATCTCAGTAAATGTTGGGAAACTATTGGTCAGATATCCTCCAAATTCAGGTACAGATTCAAATGCTAGTACATAATCCGAAGTTGTAAGAATTGCGAAAGTAGGCATTTCATTCTCTAGTAAACCATCAATTTCATCTGTTGAGGTGTCATCTCCCCAAAGAGCCATAGTGAAGAAACCATCTTGGATTGTTTCTAATCCTACACAAATTCCTGCAGAATTGAAGGCACCAATAAAACCACCTTCAAATAAGTTTATAATTGGAGTATTCATTCCTATATTCATATTACTCCCTGTATTGTTTACTGTCGTAAACATGGAAGAAGTAATGTCTAAAGAATAGGTTGGGCTTTCACAAGACCCATTATCTACATCTGCAGTATATCCTTGGGTATGAAATTCCAAATATTCAGAAGAAGTACATCCCGCAAGAGAAAATTCAGTAGAAACAACCAGTGCGTTTGTTACATAGCCTGAGTAATTTGCAATTTCTGCTATAGATACGACAAGTCCGTTTTCTGTAAGAATTGCAAAAACAGGAACATCGTTGTCTAACAAACCATCTAATTCAGGTGTTCCGGTGTCGTTACCCCATATTGCCATAGAGAAAAATTCGTCTTGAATGATTTCCGAACCAACACAGTTTCCTTCTGAATTAAAAGCTCCAATTGTGGCACCTATAAAGTCGTCTAAATCATCGGTGTTAATACCAAGAGTCATGTTTGCACCCGTATTTGTTGGGGTAGTAAATTGATTCACATCAATGTTTTGAGCGAAAGTGCTTCCTGTAAACAAGCAAGCGCAAAGAATTTTAAAATAATGTTTCATTGCCTGGGGGTTTAAAGATTAAAGTGTAAATAAATCAGCAAAAATTATACCGAAAAAGCTATGTGCAGAGCACAATAATCGCTTTGTATGTGTAGGGGAATATTTAATAATTCATATTGTTTGGAAGAAAATACAACTGTGCACTTTCTTGAAGTTTTATTTGATATCCTCTGCCTGGCTCGAGATTTCCAATCCCATTAAAACCCCATGAAGGTACGTAAACGGCGCCCGAATAATCTTTTGCAATCAATAAATTATCGTTATCCAATAAATTAGCTAATACTAATTCTGCTAAAGCTGGTGTGTCTCTAAGATAGCCAATCATATTCCACCCTTCGTTGATGTTAATTGGATGAGATTCTGGTTGAACATATTCTAAATCGATAAATAAATCAATCGCTGAGGATGTTTTTATCAGATAAGCTTCTCCTAGAACTACATCTCCTACTCCATTATAACCCCATTCCGTAAGGAAAACTGAACCAAAATTATCTTTAGCCATGATAACAACATCTTCTATTGGGGCTAAAATAGTTGCTAAATCCATATCTGGTCTCAAACCATATATCGAGAAAATCGACCAACCCTCAGGTAAACTAATTTGTTGAGTTACTGTATTGTCTGAATATTCACAAGTAGGGTAAATGCCCAATAGATCTTCAAAAATTTCTGTGTACTCTCCAACGCACTGTATATCATTATTAAAAATGTTGAGTGGGTTGTTGTAAATTAAACCCAAATCTGGTGGGAGGTTTGGAAGAGAGGTGAGTTGGTTATAGCTGCAATTTATGTGTGCTAAGCTATTAGGTAAATAGGGCAATTCACTAATGTTATTGAAGCTACAATCGATATGTGTTAAGCCATAGGGTAAATAAGGTATTTGCTCTAAAGTATTTACCGAGCAGAAAAGTTTTTCTAGACCACTAGGTAAGGCGGGTAGAGCATTTATCTGATTGTAGCTACAGTTTATATATGAAAGTGTTGAAGGAAGTTCTCCAATAGTATCTAAGTTTACACAGTAACTTGTGTTAAGATGTGTTATTTGATTTGGGATTATTAGGAGCTCTGTAATTGTATTATAGCTACAATTTAAATGAGATAAGTTGGTGAAAAATTGTATTCCATCTAAGTTAAGTATATCTCTAGAAGCGCAATCAAGCCACGTAATTTCAGTACAGGCTTCTGTATTCAATAATGAATCGCTAATGAGTACTTCAGGGAAATTTTCTTGTAGAAAAGCTCTGAAATTCAAATCAGGTACCAAATACGGTTCTATTTGCGCATTACAAATTGAAAGTATAGAGAATAGCGCTATGAAGAGTTTAGCTTTCATTAGAGCTAAAGTACAAAAAATATAATCTATAATTACATCTAGTTAACATGGGGAATTGATTTAGAAAGTAGATTCTGATTATAGATTATATCAAAAATTATGCCATGACTAATAGGGTTTTAAGTTTTAAATTGCTTTTAAAAGTTGTATGCTAACAGTAGTTTTCTCTTGGTCTGGAAATCTAAAGGAGTACGGTTCAATGGGTTGAAGTCCAGCTTCTTTGGCTGCATTCAGAAAACAAGGGAGTTCTATAATATACTGATCCGTATAACCATGCGTTGCATCGTATGGTGTTGCTAAGGTTAATCCGACGTTATTTGCAGCTTGTTCTGGGTTAATTGAGTGAAGCTCAATGATGAGTAGGCCAAACTTTTTTAAGTAGGGTGCCCAAATTTTAAGATGGTTGCTTAAGTTTTGAAATAATTCATTATTTGGAATCCTTCTCCCTCTAAAGGCAAAAGCACCACCAGATTTACAAGATAATTCTACATGATCAGGTTTTTGGTAAATGCGGTTATGATCTAAAAAGGTTCTTGTATTAAGGAGATCGCTGAGTTCGATTTCATGTTTTTCGATCAGAATTTTATTTAAAGATACTGGATCGCTAATGTCCCCAAATTCAACTTCTGCCCATATGTCTGCAGAGTCCATAGTTTTTCTAGTTGCAACTCTTGATTTTTGATTGTAATCTGCTCCTACTATAAATAGTGGATGTTTGTCGAGGATTTTACCTCGGGCTGTTTTGAAATAAATAATATCAAACACATGCTCAATAAATGAACCATCGCCACAGCCCACATCAATCAATCCTTTAGGTTGTTCTTTTATAGGTTTGTTGAAAAGCTCAATAATGATTTCATCTACTTTTTTAAAGTAAGTGCTGTGCGCGCCACCACTTCCCCAAACGTTCATATATCTATATACATGCGTTTCGTGTCCTTCTTTATCTTCTTCTCTTAATTTGTTTGGATCACCTTTTAGTAAGGTGTGTAATTGCGCAAATGTTGGAAGGTATGAAACTGTTACCCCATAGGCGCTAGCTCTTTTTGTGAAGTAAAGCCCTTTTGCGTTTAGCTTATAGCCAGTTTGTGTTTGAGTAATAAATAGTAATTGGTCTAAAATTTCAATAAACCATTGAAAGGTTCGCTTCGGTAAATTTAGACTTGATGGACTAAGAATAAAATCAGCGTTTAGGTCTTCAAATCGATTGTCAATTCCGAGCCCTACCATTGTTGGTCCTAGTAGTAGACCTTCCATATGATAACTCATTCGATCTCTAATTTCACTGTTTTGATAGTTTTGGAAGTGCTTAAGCTCTTTCCATGCATCTTCTAAAGCTTCAATATTTGCATCTTTTGAAATAATATTTCTAGGACGAATGCTTAGGGTTTTCATTAACTCATAAAATGTATCATAATGATTCGCAAGGTCAAATGCTTGCCTTCCCATGTCTGTAAGTTCTAGCTGTATTTCGTCTTGGTCATTATCAACAGTTCTATTGATGTAACCTTGAGAGGCTAGTATGCGCAGTGCTACATTTAGGTAGCCTTCATTGGTTTGTGCAATTAAATTGATTTCACTGAGTGTCGTTTGCGGGTTATCTAAAATCAGTTTCAGAATTTTTAACTGGTTCAAGTTATACATTGTAGGGATTAGAGCCCAGCCATCTAGGTGAAGGAATATTCTTTTGCGAATGTCTGCTCTCTCTTCTTTGTTTAAAGGGGACATCATAGTTTTTTGAATAAAAAAAAGCCTTCCATATTTTATGGAAGGCTTTGAGTTTATAAATATATACAATACAGTTTTGCCTTCCTAGATGGATAGACAACAACAGATGGTATTTAAGTTCTTTTTCACTAGCTCTAATATAGTGAATTTAGAGTGAACTCCAAATTTAACTGATGGAAATAAAAAAAAGCGGCCTAGGCCGCTTTTTTTATTTCTTTCTGAAATAGATTCTGATAGGTACACCATTAAGGTCGTACATTTCTCTCATCTTATTTTCAATAAATCGCTTGTAAGGATCTTTTACGTATTGAGGTAAATTACAGAAAAATGCAAATGAAGGCACTCTTGTAGGAATCTGAGTAATGTATTTAATCTTCACATACTTTCCTTTGTAAGCAGGAGGTGGAGTAAGTTCTGTTATAGGTAAGAATCTATTATTCAACTCTGAAGTTGTAATTTTAGTATTCATACGACCATAAACTTCTACAGCCATTTCTACAGCTTTGAAAATTCTTTGCTTAGTGGTAGCAGAAATAAATATGATTGGGTAATCGGTAAATGGAGCCGTTTTGGTGTAGATCATCTTGCGATAATGCTCCATGGTCATGGTTTCTTTATTTTCAACTAAGTCCCATTTGTTTACGAGAACAACAATGCCTTTGTTGTTTTTTTCAGCCAAGTGGAAAATGTTTAAATCTTGAGAGTCAAAACCTATAGTAGCATCAACCATAACAATACACACATCACTGTGTTCTATTGCTCTAATGGTTCTCATCACTGAGTAAAATTCTAGGTTTTCGTGAACTTTGGCTTTCTTTCTTAAACCAGCAGTGTCGACTAGGGTAAATTCGTTTCCGAATTGATTGTAATGAGTGTCAATTGAGTCGCGTGTTGTGCCCGCAATATCGGTAACAATGTTTTTGATTTGCCCCATCAGAGCATTTACTAAAGATGATTTCCCTGCATTAGGACGACCTACAATGGCAAATTTCGGAAGAGCATCAACTTGTTCTTCATCTTCTTTTTCAAAAGAGGCTACTAAAGCATCTAACAATTCTCCAGTTCCACTTCCGTTAATAGAAGAAAGTGCGTAGTATTCTCCTAATCCAAGATTGTAGAATTCCATAGCATCATCCATTCTCATGGCATTATCAACTTTGTTTACAACCACAAATACAGGCTTGTCTGTTTTGTGGAGTAAACGAGCAACGTCCATGTCTAAATCGGTTGTACCCGTTTCTACATCGACTACAAAGATGATGGCATTCGCCTCTTCGATAGCAATTTTAACTTGTTTTCTTATCTCGCCTTCGAAGACGTCTTCAGAACCTGTTACATAACCACCGGTGTCTACTACAGTGAAATCTCTTCCATTCCAGTCAGAAGTCCCGTAATGGCGGTCTCTTGTAACACCACTCACAGAGTCAACAATAGCTTGACGACGTTGAGTGAAGCGGTTAAAAAGTGTAGATTTCCCAACGTTAGGACGACCTACTATGGCAACAATATTTCCCATTTTATAAGCTTATGTGAAGTAACCGAAACGCTTCAAGTCTTGCTCGTTGTCGCGCCAGTTCTTCATTACTTTAACAAATAATTCTAAGAACACTTTCTTACCAAAGAAAGTTTCTAAATCCTTACGAGCTTGGGTTCCCACTTTTTTCAAAGCTTTCCCTTGGTGCCCGATAATAATACCTTTTTGGGTTTCGCGTGCTACATTAATAATAGCACCTATACGAATAATCTCCTCTTCTTCTTTAAAAACTTCAACTACAACTTCAACAGAATAAGGGATTTCTTTTTGATAGTTAAGAAGGATTTTCTCTCTAATAATTTCTGAAACAAAGAAGCGTTCTGGCTTATCTGTTAAAGCATCAGTAGGAAAGAACGGAGTTCCTTCGGGCAGCAATTCTGTGATTTGCCCCATGATATTATCTACACCAAAACCTTCAATAGCTGAAATAGGGATGATCGTTGCTTTAGGCAATTGTTTGTGCCAATGTGCGACTGCTTTCTCCACACCTTCTTGGTCAGAGTTATCAATCTTATTTATTAATAACAAAATTGGAATGTCTGTGGTTTTTAAACGTTCAAAGAAGCTTGCATCTTTTAATGCTTTTTCTCCAATTTCAACCATATATAAGAATACGTCTGCATCTTGAAAGGCAGAGCGTACAAACTTCATCATACTCGACTGAAGGTTATAGTGAGGTTGAATGAT
>Ga0209495_1001771_pt1 | contig 14722 bp, 15 predicted proteins | sample EN1Hudsemesocosm_FD_184629 | JGI IMG/M metagenome (GOLD analysis project Ga0209495, IMG submission 184629) | Methane-oxidizing microbial communities from mesocosms in the Hudson Canyon - EN1E Hudson Canyon (SPAdes) (version 2) | ecosystem: Environmental > Aquatic > Marine > Cold seeps | place... | reverse complement strand
CACTTTCTACTCGTAATGATGATCCTGAAGCTGCAAGTCGCCCATGGGATAGAGACCGAGATGGTTTTGTTCTAGGTGATGGTGCAGGTATGGTTGTTCTTGAAGAATATGAACATGCAGTTAAACGAGGCGCTCATATTTATGCTGAACTTGCGGGTTCTGGAATGAGTTCCGATGCATACCATATGACATCACCATCTATAGGTGGTGAAGGTGCTGCTCGTTGCATGAAGAATGCGATGGCTGATGCCGAATTGACAGCAGAACAAGTTGATTATGTAAATGCTCATGGTACATCAACACCTGCTGGTGATGCTGGTGAGACACAAGCATTAAAATCAGCATTTGGTCCTGCAGCTTATGATGTTGCTGTAAGCTCAACAAAATCAATGATTGGTCATTTGTTAGGTGCTGCCGGTGGCGTTGAAGCTGTATTTAGTATTTTAGCTATTCAAGACCAAGTTGCTCCACCAACAATTAATCTTGATAATCCAGATCCTGAATGTGATTTGGACTATGTACCTCATACTGCACGTCAAATGGCTATTGATGTAGCGATGTCGAACTCATTCGGTTTTGGCGGAACAAATGGTACAGTTATCTTTAAGAAGATAACTTAAAAGGTTGAAATAACAGTGATTCTAGTTAACGGAAAGCCCGAAGACAGAATCAGCATCTCAGACCGTGGCCTAAATTATGGTGACGGTCTGTTTGAGACAATTGCATTTCGTAATGGTGTTGCTGAATTTATAGATGCACACATTCAGCGACTTGTAGATGGCTGCATACGTCTAAACATTCCATTTCAGCAACTAGAACTTTTATCGACCGAATTAGATTCTATCTATCAAAGCTTAAAAGATGTCGATTCCGTTATTAAAATTGTAATCACTCGTGGTTCAGGTGGTCGCGGCTACTTAGCTGATAATACGGCAGAGCCAAGTCGTATTATTTCAACTCATGCTTACCCCAGCTATCCAAAATCATATCAGCAACAAGGTGTTTCTGTTCGCTTATGTCAACATAAGCTATCTGAAAACCCTACGCTAGCAGGTCTTAAGCACCTGAATCGCCTTGATAATGTTATTGCACGTAATGAATGGAGTGACGAGAATATTGCTGAAGGCTTGATGTTCGATCAATCTAATCATTTGATTGAAGGTACAATGACAAACGTTTTTATTGTGAAGTCAAACCAACTCATAAGCCCTAAAATTCAAACATCTGGTGTTAATGGGATTATAAGAGCTCAGCTTATTCGAATGGCTAATCAGTTAGGGATTAATTTTAAAGAGGATATTATCTCTCAAACTGAGCTGAACAATGCTGATGAAGTCTTTGTTTGTAATAGTATTAATGGTATTTGGCCAGTGAAGAATATTATGGATTTTGAAAAGACACTTTCTGTTGGACCAATAACGCAGCAACTCCAGCACGTTTTATTAGAGGTTGAAAAATAGATGCGCTTAGTGTCAAAATTATTGATTGTTAGTGCGATTTTGTTTGTTTTAGCCATAATTGTTATTAATTCTGAACATGATCGTATTACAACATCGTTTCTAAATGTCCCAGAAGAGGGGGTTGTTTATACCGTACGCCAAGGAAGTAATTTAAAACAAATAAGTCGTGACCTTAAAGAAGCTGGCATATCAGACTTTCCTGTTAACTATTTGTATGCCTATGGTCGATTTCAAAATAGGGCACACCTGATCAAATCAGGTGAATATCTCATTAAACCTAAGACCACCATGCCTGAATTGTTAGATCAGTTCACATCGGGCAAAGTCATTCAATATTCATTTACAATTGTTGAAGGATTAACGAGTCAGCAACTTATTAACAGCGTTATTAGTGACGCACGGTTTAAGAAAAAACTTAGCAAAACCACATTAACAGATGCCATTGTTGAACTTGAATTACCCGAAAGTCATGGTGAAGGAGAGTTCTTACCTGAAACATATTTCTTTACGGCTGAGACAACAGATTCAGAGCTTTTACAGCGTGCTCACAGCATGATGATATCTACCCTTTCACACGAGTGGGATAATAAAGCTGAAAATCTCCCATATAAGACACCGTATGAAGCATTAATCATGGCTTCAATTATTGAAAAAGAAACGGGTATAGCAGAAGAGCGTAGTCAAATTGCAGGTGTTTTTATTAGACGCTTGCAAAAGGGCATGCGACTACAAACTGATCCAACTGTTATATATGGAATGGGCGATCAGTATAAAGGCAATATTCGTCGTAAGGATCTTCGAACGGACACGCCGTATAATACCTACACACGCTATGGTTTACCGCCAACACCTATTGCATTACCAAGTAAAGAATCTATTCATGCCGCCCTACACCCAGCTGATGGTAAAAGTCTCTACTTTGTGGCAACAGGTCAAGATGGTCGCCATATTTTTTCAAATACATTAACAGCGCACAATAAGGCTGTTAGAAAATATCAGCTGAAAAAGAAATAATAATGAATGCAAAGTTTATCAGTATTGAAGGGATAGAAGGTGCAGGTAAATCTACTCAACTTGCCTTTATTCAACGTTATTTATCAGACAATGGTAAGCCATTAATCGTTACTCGGGAACCTGGTGGTACACCTTTGGGTGAAGAAATTCGTTCACTATTACTTACACCAACAGACACGGGTATGGCAGTTGATACTGAGCTGTTACTCATGTTTTCAGCCCGTGCTGAACATGTTGCGCGGGTTATCAAGCCAGCACTTGAGCAAGGTGAATGGGTAATATCAGATCGTTTTACTGATGCCACCTTTGCTTATCAAGGTGGTGGCAGAGGCATAAGTCAGCAGCGAATTTCAGAGTTGGCCAATTGGACTTTAAAAGGCCTAAAACCTGACTTGACGTTATTATTTGATTTGCCCGTTGAAGTAGGTCAGCAACGTGTACTTAGTCGTAATCAAGGTGTTGATCGTTTTGAACAAGAAAAGCTCGATTTTTTCCAAAAAATCAGAGCGTGCTATCTAGAACGAGCCAAGCAGGAACCTAATCGCATTAAAGTGATTGATTCAAGCCAATCAATTGCCGATATACAGTCTCAATTAGTCAAAATACTTGAGCCATTACTTTAATGATCTATCCATGGCAGGAAGCACAATGGCAAAGTATTAGTCAACAAATACAACAACAGCGATTACCACATGCACTGATGCTGACGGGTGTTGCAGGTCTTGGAAAATTAACGTTAGCCAATCACATCGTTGCAAAAACATTATGTGAAAACACTCTTGAACACGAGGCATGTGGTAGTTGTCATAGCTGCCAATTATTTAGTGCAGGTAATCATCCAGACCATACTTTTATTGAGCCCGAAGAAGTTGGAAAACTCATAAAAATTGAACAAATTCGTAGTTTAAAAGACAAACAAGAGCTTACACCTACGATCGCAAAATGGAAAACAGTTATTATTAGCCCTGCTGAAAATATGAATATCAGCGCAAATAATAGCTTATTAAAACTGCTTGAAGAGCCTCAGCAAAACACCTTATTAGTACTGGTGTCTGCCAAGCCTGAACGTTTACCAATAACGATATTAAGTCGTTGTCATAAAATAACATTCAATGTGCCTGATACTCAATCTGCATTTTCTTTTATGCAGCAATCTTCTGCTTTAAAAGATCATGATATTTCTACACTTCTTGAACTGGCTAAGGGGGCGCCTTTAGCAGCATTAACGCTTCATGAATCTAATATAATCGAACACCTAAATCAGTTGAATAAGGATTTCGAATCACTATTGGCAAAGCAAGCTAACCCTGTTTCTCTTACTAAAAGTTGGCTGCAATATGATCTGCTAATTGTATTCAACTATCTACAAAATACAGTTAAGAAAAAATTAATACAATTACAAAACAAAGATGACAAAACTAAGTCTAAACAGTATTGGATTATTTACGATTGCATCATTGAAGCAATAAAGTTAACATCGTCTTCAAATAACATTAACAAGACATTGTTAATTGAGCAGTTTATGGTTTCTGTCATGGATAGAAGCCTTGATAAACTATCTGCAATTAACAGTTAAACGAAGGTATAAACTATGGCTGCAAATCCACGTAAGGGTATTTTGTCATTAAAAATAACTGATGAAAACATGCTGTATCATGCCTATATGCCTTTTTTAAAAAATGGTGGAATTTTTATACCTACTAATAAAGTATACGAATTAGGTGAAGAGGTTTTTATCGTATTAACCCTAATGAATGAGGCTGATAGAATTCCTGTTGCAGGAACAATTGCATGGATAACGCCCAAAAAAGCCCAAGGTAACCAAGCTGCAGGAATTGGTGTTCACTTTAGCGATATTGATGAGCCTGGCATTTCGGTGAGAAATAAGATCGAAACCTATTTGGCAGAGCGTTTACAGTCAGACAAACCTAACCACACAATGTAACTTTAAGAAGTTTAATCATGTTTATAGATTCACACTGTCACCTTAACTTACTGGCAGAAGAAGAGGGGGGATTAGATCAAATCCTTGCCCAAGCAAAAGAAAATAATGTCGACCATATCGTATCAATAGCCATTGATAAAGCGAGTTGTCATGACGTTATTTCTATAGCTGAACGTTATCCTAATATCACCGCTAGCGTTGGTATTCATCCTAATGTTGACCAACAAGAAAACTTTACTGTTGAAGAGTTGATCTCGCTTGCACAACATGAAAAAGTCATAGCGATTGGCGAAACAGGGCTTGATTACTTTCGAAGCGAGGGTGATTTAGAGTGGCAGCGTGATCGATTTCGTACTCATATAGAAGCGGCTAAACAGCTCACAAAACCGTTGATTATCCACACTCGTGAAGCGCGTGATGACACAATGGATCTTCTAGAGAAAGAAGGTGCAGAACAAGCGGGTGGTATTATTCATTGCTTTACTGAAAACTGGGAGACGGCTCAGCGTGCACTTGATATAGGTTTTTATATCTCACTTTCTGGAATTGTCACCTTTAAGAATGCTGTTGAACTGCAAGATGTGGCGAAAAAGTTACCATTAGATCGCATCTTAATTGAAACAGATGCACCTTACCTTGCACCTGTACCACATCGTGGTAAAACTAATAAACCTGCTTTTGTTAAGCATGTTGCTGAATTTCTGGCTGAATTACGCGGTGACTCTGTGCAAGATATTGCTAAAGCAACCAGCGATAACTTTCATCGTTTATTTCCCACAACCTAACGTTTAGATATTATGAAACAAGTAAGGTATCTAAAGTCGATTGTTGCTTTACTGCTAGCACTTTGTTTATTCAGTTGTTCTAACGATAAGGTTTTGCTATCACCACTTAATGGTGATGCGACTATTCTAGCCTTTGGTGATAGTCTGACCTATGGCTCTGGTTCGAATAGTACGACTCAAAGTTATCCCGCTATTCTTGCTAAATTAACAGGTTTAAACGTCATTAATGCAGGACTTCCAGGTGAGGTGAGTCAATATGGCTTGGAGCGCTTGGCAGATGTCATGCAAGAAACAAATCCAAGTTTAGTTATTTTATGTCATGGTGGAAATGACATCATTCGAAAGTTAGGCAAAGATCAACTGAAACAAAATTTAGAACAAATGATCAGTTTAATTCAGGGGGAAGGTGCTGAAGTAATATTGATTGGTGTGCCAAATTTCAGTTTAATGCTTAATGTGCCAGACTTATACCCTGAATTAGCAACAGCCTATAACATCCCGATTGAATTGACTATTTTGCCTAAAATAGAACGAAGTCCAAAGCTTAAATCAGATCAAATACACCCGAACGCACAAGGCTATAGTTTAATGGCTGAAAGTATTTATAGTTTATTGCAAGATTCAGGTGCAATTTTAAATTAACTTTCTAGCATTTCCATCACTAAGATATCGCAAGACGCACAACCTGTACACGCACCCGTAGCATCGGAAATGGCATCTAGACTATCGGCACCATCATCAATAAGTTGTTGAACTTTTTCTCGCGTTGTACCCGTACAGTCGCAGATAATATCTTCTTGCGTAGTGGGCTTCTGTATTTGGTTTGCCATAGAATTAGAGTTGTAAGATAGAAATGTTATCAAATGAGTATTGTAAATGATTTTAACTAAAAGTATTCCTTGTTTGATAAAAATAGTAATCGTGTGGAGTGATTCTTGAAAATAATCCCGGTAATATTGAGTGGAGGAGAAGGTTCACGTTTATGGCCTATTTCTAGAGAACAACATCCTAAGCCTTTCATTCGTCTAGAAGATGGAAGAAGTCTCTTGCAACATGCTTGGTTACGAGCGAGTGACATTGCCGGTGTGGACGAAATAATCACGGTCACCAATCGGAATTTATTCTTCAAAACAGAAGATGATTATTCAGAAGTTAAGACTGAACATTTAGTTACTAATCGTTATATTCTAGAACCATTTGGTCGAAATACTGCGGCTTCTATTGTTTCTGCAGCATTACATATTGCTGCAACTCATGGTGAAGATGCCATTTTACTTGTGTTAGCAGCAGACCACATTATTAGTAAGCAGGCTGCATTTTTAGAAGCTGTTGCTCAGGCTACTGAGCTAGCAAAGCAGGATAAGCTAGTCACATTTGGCATTAAGCCCGATAGACCAGAAACGGCATATGGATATATTGAAACTGATAGCTGTCAGGTTGTTAGGTTTGTTGAGAAACCAAGCTTAACATTAGCCACAGAATATCTAGAATCTGGTCGATACCTATGGAATTCTGGTATGTTCTGCTTTTCAGCAGGCACTATTATTAAAGAGATGGAGCTACATGCCGCGGATATTGTTGCTGCAACAAAGGTATGCATACAGCAATCGAAATATGCACATGGCGAGGATTACTCTCAGCTAGAGCTTAATCGTGAACTATTTGCAGCGGTTGCTGATATTTCTATTGACTATGCCCTTATGGAAAAAACAGATAACGTAGCTGTCGTTCCTTGTGATATTGGTTGGAGTGACATTGGATCATGGAATGTTATGGCTGACCTTTGTGAAGCAGATGAAGCGGGTAACCGTGTAGAAGGCGAAGCATTACTCGACAATGTAACAAACAGTTACATTCGTACCGACAGCAGGGTTGTTGGCTTGGTTGGTGTCGATAATCTTGTTGTTATTGATACTGCAGATGCTTTATTAGTGGCTGATCGAAATAGCGTGCAAAATGTAAAGCAGATCTATGCAAAACTTAAACAGCAAGATCATGATGCCCATAAACTTCACCGTATGGAAAATAGACCTTGGGGTTCATACTCGGTTTTAGATTTGTATGATGGTTTTAAAATAAAGAAACTTGAGGTTAATCCCGGTGCAAGTCTTAGCCTACAAATGCATCATCACCGCTGTGAACACTGGATTGTTGTAAGTGGTGTCGCAAAAGTACTCTGTGAAGGTGAACATTTTGTGGTTCACAGTAATGAATCAACCTATATCAAAGCAGGCCAAAAACATCGCTTAGAAAATGAAGGTGAATCATTGCTAATTATTATTGAAGTACAAACTGGTGACTACCTTGGTGAGGATGACATTATCCGTTTTGAGGACAATGATTTATAACAAGGAAGTCACCATGACAACAATTAGGTTGCTTGTGATGCCACTTTAGTTTTGGTGACATAAATTTCTATCTTACGGAACAATACATAAAAGACAGGTGTGAAGATTAACCCAAAGAAAGTAACGCCTAACATTCCTGAAAATACGGCCACACCGATGGCTTGACGCATTTCAGAACCAGCACCAGAACTCAAGACGAGGGGAAGCACACCCATGATAAATGCAAATGAAGTCATAAGGATAGGGCGAAGCCTTAAACGTGATGCTTCTATAGCTGCATCCAATGTACTGCGTCCTTGATGTTCTAAGTTATGTGCAAACTCAACAATAAGTATGGCATTTTTAGAGGCTAATCCTGCCAGTAAAAATAAACTTATTTGAGTGAAAATATTATTATCACCGCCTGAAAGATAAACACCTATCATGGCAGACAAAATACTCATAGGAACAATGAAGATAATAGCTAAGGGTAATGCTAGGCTTTCATATTGTGCTGCAAGAACTAGAAACACCAAAAACAAACAAAGAGGGAATATATAGAGGGCCGTATTACCAGCTAGAATTTGTTGATAAGTTAATTCAGTCCACTCAAATTCCATCCCGGCTGGCAAAGTTTCATCTAATATTTTCACAATTTCAGCTTGAGCTTGCCCAGAAGAATAGCCAGCTGCTGGGCTACCATTTATATCAGCAGATCGATAGGCATTGTAATGCATAGCGATTTCAGGTCCAAAAGACTCTTCAACATCTATAACGGCACCTAAAGGCACCATTTTCCCATCACTATTACGAGTTTGTAGTCGTGTAATATCTTGTGGAGTAGAGCGGAATTCTTTATCTGCTTGAGCAATTACTTGATAGGTTCTACCAAACTGGTTGAAATCATTAATATATAAAGAACCCAGATAAATCTGCATAGTCCGAAAAATTTCTTCAACTGGAATACCAAGTTGAACGGCTTTAGTTCGATCTAAATTGGCAGTTAGCTGAGGTACATTGACATTATAGTTTGAATAAACTTGAGTCAAAGCAGGGTTCATATATGCTTTTTGCTTGACCTGTTTTACCACATCATCTAAGACTTTGTAACCTTGATCTGAACGATCTTGAATTTGTAGTTTAAAGCCCCCCGTTGTACCTAGTCCTCTTACAGGTGGTGGTGGGAATATAGCAATAAATGCCTCAGGAATAGTATTAAATTTTTGTTGTAATCGTCCTGCGATGGCATTTGCACTCAAACTCGGATCTTTTCGTTTATCAAAATCTTCTAAAGTTACAAAAACAATACCGGCACTTGCAGTATTAACAAATCCATTCACTGACAAGCCTGGGAATTGCACAGCACTAACAACACCTTCTTCTTCCATTGCTGCATCAGCCATATCCCGCATTACATCTTCAGTACGGTCAAGGGTTGCACCTGTTGGTAGCTGAGCAAAACTAATCAAATATTGTTTGTCTTGTGCAGGAATATAACCCGGTGGCACCAATTTAAAGCTGTATACAGTGGCGCCTACAAGAAGTGAAAAAAGCACCATCATAATGAGTTTTCGAGAAGCAAAAACATGAACGCTTTTGGTATAAGCACGTTGGCTTTTATTAAACACTTTGTTAAATAGATTAAACGCCCAGCCAAATAGGAAATCCATTATTTTAGTAAGCCTGTCTTTAGGAGCATCAGGCGAACGCAGTAATAATGCAGATAAAGCAGGGCTTAATGTGAGTGAATTTAATGTTGAAATGAATGTAGCAATTACAATAGTTAAAGCAAATTGCTGGTAAAACATTCCGGATAAACCACTAATAAAGGCAATTGGAATAAATACACTGGCAACAACCAAAGACGTTGCGATGATCGGTCCCGTTACTTCTTTCATTGCTTGTACAGTCGCATCACGCGGAGTCATTCCTTCGCGAATATTTCGCTCAACATTCTCAACGACAACAATAGCGTCATCAACCACGATCCCGACTGCTAATATCAAACCGAATAATGATAAGACATTTATAGAAAAGCCGAGCAGATACATAAATGCAAATGTACCAATAATAGAGACCGGTACTGCAAGTAAAGGAATAAGAGAGGCACGCCATGATTGCAGAAAAAGAATGACGACAAAAACAACGAGAGCAATGGCTTCTAACAGCGTTATAACAACAGAATGTATTGAGCTACGTACAAATACGGTAGGGTCATAGACAATACTGTAATCAAGGTCTTCTGGAAAATCCTGTTTTAGTCTTGCCATTGTTGCACGTACATTATCAGAAATATCTAGTGCATTGGCACCAGGTGCAGCAAAAATAGGGATCGCAACTGCAGGTTTATTATCTAGCAATGAGCGTAAACCATAACTTTGAGCACCTAACTCAACACGAGCGACATCTTTTAAGCGTGTTACAACACCAGTCGCATTACGCTTAATTAATATTTTCTCAAACTCTTCGACAGTTTGTAAGCGCCCCTGCACATTGATAGGTAGCTGTAGTTGTATGTTTTCCTTATAGGGAGGGCCGCCAACGACGCCAGCTGCTACTTGGATATTTTGGCCACGAATTGCATCTACTACCTCATTTGGCGTCATATTATGCTCAGCCACTTTGTCAGGGTTTAGCCAGACACGCATTGCATAATCACCTGAGCCAAACAACCTAACTTGACCGATACCAGCAATCTTAGCTAATTGGTCACGCACATGAAGTGTTCCATAGTTACGCAGGTAAAGCATGTCATAACGTTCATTTGGAGAGCGTAAATGAACAACCATTGTTAGGTCTGGAGAACTTTTAGTCACCGTAACACCTAATTGCCGAGTAATATCAGGTAGGCGTGGTAAAGCTTGAGAAACACGGTTTTGCACGAGCTGTTGAGATAAATCCGGATCTGTTCCAATAGCAAAAGTAACTGTCATCGTCAGTTTGCCATCTGTTGAAGCAAGCGAACTCATATACAACATGTTCTCTACACCATTTATTTGCTCTTCTAAAGGCGTTGCAACAGTTTCTGAAATAACGGCAGGATTGGCACCGGGAAAATTTGCATTAATTATAACTGAAGGAGGGGCAACCTCAGGGTATTCAGAAATAGGTAATTGAAACATTGCCACCAAACCAAATACAAATATTAGTAATGAGATAACACTGGCAGCAATAGGCCGATCAATAAAATGACTTGAGAAACTCATTGAGCTTCACCTAATTCAGTTGGTGCAACAAGCATATCGGGCTGGATACGCATCAAACCACGAACAATCACCTTATCTCCAGTCGTGAGACCAGAATGTACGATTCGCGTACCATTGATGCTGTCACCAAGCTCTACTTGACGATAGCTAGTCTTATTATTATCGTTGACGACATAAACAAATTTACGGTTTTGGTCCGTGCCTATTGCTCGTTCACTAATAAGAATAGTGTTTTCTTCACTGATGTCACCTAGCTTTAAACGAGCATACATGCCTGATAGTAATTTTCCCTGTGGGTTATCAAAAATGGCACGAGCACGAATTGTTCCTGATGCAGGATCTATTTTGTTATCAAAAGCATGGATAGTTCCTTTATATACGTGATCTCCATTTTGTAAACGAAGCTCAACAGGATTTGACTGCTCGCTTTCTGATGTTGAATTTGTATAACGAAGGTATGTTTGCTCATCTACCTCAAAATCAGCATAAATGCTTTTATTTGCAACGATTGATGTTAATAACGGGGCATTCGAACCAGCAGATACTAAATTTCCTTTAGTTAACTCTGTACGACTAACACGACCTGAAATAGGCGCTTTAATATAGGCGTAACTTAAGTTTATTTCAGCTTCAACTAATTCTGCTTTTGCACGGTTAACCGTTGAATTAGCTACAAGTTTTGTATTAACACGATCATCTAAAACTTGTTGTGATACCATCTTTTTCTTGATTAAATCAATTGCTCGTTGATGTTCCTTTTTTGCAAAGTCATAACGATTTTGGGCTGCAATATAATCTGCTTTCTTTTGTTCAACAATCGCTTTAAAAGGACGAGGATCAATTATGTATAAAATATCGCCTTTCTTAACTAGCTGGCCATCATCAAACTTTATTTCAGATATTAATCCACTAGCTTGAGGCCTTACCTCAACAAAATCTACAGCTGATAAGCGACCTGAAAACTCTTTCCATAAGCGTATTGATTGCTCACTGACGGTTGTTATTTCAACTGGCATTGCTTGTGGTTCTGGAGCGATTGTCGCTTGTGCTTCAGTTGCAAAAGAAGTTTGAATAAAGCCTAGTGTCAGCAGAGAGAGTGATAGTACTATAAGGAGACTAGATGAGTTATTGTTTTTATTAGATAAGTTCATTTTATAATTTACTTTTATTGTCTGTGGTGTCATTACGATACTTCCTCATGGTTTAACTCTAGCGTTCGTAGTAAACCCAGTCTCAATTCTTCTTTCAGACTGGTGAGATCATTTGTAATTCTTGCCATCATAAGTTGCCCTAAAATAAAGGAGACAATTTGTGATGATTTCATATCTACGTCTGTCTCGGGTGCTAACAGGCCAAGTTGAACCATTTCTTTAATAGATGCAGCAAAAGTATTACCTTGTTGATGGAATATTTCATCTGCTTTTTGCTGAATCATTTTATCGTTTCCAGCCATTTCAGAGCCGAGTGAGGCAAAAGGGCAGCCACATACACGACCATATTTTTCGAATGCTAATTGTTGTTTGTCGTAAATTAATGCTGCTAATTTCTCAAAACGTGCAATGGGGTTGATTTCATCTGTAAATACATCGTTGATCCCAGATTCAAACTCCAAATAGGCTTTCTCCATTACAGCAACAGCGAGCTCAGCCTTGGACGCAAAATAATAATAAAAACTGCCTTTTTTAACAGCAGCAGTAGTGCATATATCATCAACACTGACGGAACCGTAACTGCTCTGCCAAATTAAATCATTGGCAGTTTCGAGCAGTTTTTGTTTTGAATTAGTTGGGGAGCGTCCCATATGAGACCAATTTATTAAGTGATTGAAATAGCATTATATTATAGTTGACCAACCAGTCAAATATATTGAGTGATGAAATTGTAGTTCGAGAGATATACGCCACTATAAAGCTCACTGTTCATACTGTTTCAATACATAATATTTTGGTCGTTGTTATTGCCGTTATAGTGGTTTTTGTAACATCTGTTAATGCTAAGGCATCTCTTTTGTGTAAATGTTCTTGGTCTATATTGACTTCACCTTCAAGGACAAAAAAGTAGCAATAAGAATGTTTGAATTGTGTGATGTAATTTAAAGTCACACCTTCATCAATTTCTGCCAATGAAATAATCGCATCTTGTTGTATTGATACTGCATCCGTATCTGATTTTAGAGGAGATACGATGGGTAAGAAGGTATTACGTAACTTTTCAGGGTCGAATGTTCGCTGCTCATACCTTGGTGAAACGTCTACCTTATTAGGTAATATCCAGATTTGTAAAAAATTCACAGCTAAATTTTCTGAGGGATTATACTCAGAATGTTTAATCCCAGATCCAGCGGACATGATTTGTACATCGCCAGTATCGATAATATGTTCATTACCCATATCGTCCTTATGCAACAAAGAGCCACTTAATGGAATAGATACAATTTCCATATTCTTATGCCCATGTAATCCAAATCCATTGTTAGGTAAAACAATGTCATCATTAAGGACAAGTAATTGACCATGGCCAGTTCGGTCTGGGTTGTAATAGTCAGCAAAATTCAATGAGTGATGACTATTCAACCAATGGTTTTTTGATACGCCTCGAGTATGTGAGCGATGAAGTTGTTTCATTTTAATATCCTAGAAAAAGTAATAACGTACGGGGTTACAATTTACACCTTAGATCAAAGAATCCCCATGTTGATGTATCTTCTATTTGTAATGTTTTCATTTTTATAACTAAATTATTTCACGGCTATCAAAGTTAATTATCTTGTCATTGATGCTGGCGATACGTCGCTGCATAAGACCATTTTCTGCAAACTCCCATAGTTCATTACCATAGGATCTGTACCATTGGTCTGAATCATCGTGCCACTCATATTTAAAGGTGACAGCAATTCTATTGTCATCAAAACACCATAGTTCTTTTTTGAGGCGATAATCGAGTTCTTTTTCCCATTTTCGAGTCAGAAATTCAATGATCTTTTCTCGACCTGAAAAAACTTCGGCACGGTTCCGCCATTCACAATCAATGGTATAGGCTGAAGCCACTTTTTCAGGATCACGAGAGTTCCAGCCATTTTCAGCCAGTTGGACTTTTTCTTTAGCTGTTGCTTGATTAAACGGTGGTAGAGGCGGTTTAGTATTCATATTTAATTCCTTCTTTGGTTAAACTTGAAGCGTATGGTTCAAAAAGTTTTACGATAAATCGTGCAGCCAGAACGACTAAATAAATCCTGAAAACTATCTCCGATCTCTTTAATCCATGTATTTTTGGGATAAAATTTATCCTGATGATTCAATACGCCATCTAAGACAAATAGTTCTACGTAGACGTCATCTTGAAATGAGGTTTTATTCGGTGATTCATTCGGTAAATAGCGAACAAGATCAACCTTTTCGTCGTGACTGGTGTAGAGGTTAATTAAATCAGTGTTAGATAAAATATCTATTTTCCAGTCTTCACTATAGGTTTCTACATGAAGGTGCTTAGTTTCACTCAATGTCATTTGCTCGACTTTTATCAATATAAGGCAGCCATGTTTACTATAAGGCTGATGGTATGAACTGGGCGGGTTACGTATATAACTACCGGAAGGAAAATCGCCTCGCTCATCAGATAATGTACCTTCAATAACGAATATTTCTTCTCCATTAGGATGGCAATGCGGTAGGTAAATAGCACCAGGACCATAACGGACAAGAGATGTTATTTGTTCATAACCATCATTGTTGTTTGTCTCTAATGTTTTTTGAGTTATGTTGTGAGCTATTGTTTGATCCCAATCTAGTGTTTCAGTATTAATAGTGATTCGTTTTTGTACGTCACTAATGATAGAACGGTTCATCATAATTTCTCTATTTTTAATCTAAGTTAGTAGTGATGGTGCAGATGACGTGCCAAGACACAGTGATATGTAATAAATGCATATAGAACAATATATTAGGGTTTTCTTTATGCGCAGGGAAGGTAAAGTTGCTTTTAATTT
>Ga0209495_1001768_pt1 | contig 14739 bp, 17 predicted proteins | sample EN1Hudsemesocosm_FD_184629 | JGI IMG/M metagenome (GOLD analysis project Ga0209495, IMG submission 184629) | Methane-oxidizing microbial communities from mesocosms in the Hudson Canyon - EN1E Hudson Canyon (SPAdes) (version 2) | ecosystem: Environmental > Aquatic > Marine > Cold seeps | place... | reverse complement strand
AGCCCTTTTGGCCATTTTCCCCGTTCATTTTCGTTGAATAGCGCAACTATTCGCCTCAAATGAACGAAAAAACTGACTCAAAAGGGCTTTCCCTCGTGACGACTTCTATTCTCGGACAAGCTCCTAGGCTGAGTATTACAGCCATTCAGTTAAGGAAAATGTAGCTTGGGGGTTAGCGATAGCGTAACTCAACAAGTCTTTTCTTGTTCCCATGCCTCTGCGTGGGAATACATATCTGCCTAGGGTCACAGCACGGTATGCATTCCCACCGAATACGGTGGGAACGAGAAATAATTGTCTTAAATTAATGGCATTGATGCAGAGCATGTGAACGATAACAGGCTGAATAATAAAGTGACAAGAATTCTAGGTATAGACCCAGGTTCAAGAATAACGGGCTATGGTGTTATTGAAGAAACCAGTCGGGGCACAAATAAATACATAGCCAGCGGTAGCATACGGGTAAAAGCAGATTCATTTCCCGAACGCTTAAAACAAATATTTGATGGTGTTACGGAAGTGATAGCGCTCTATCAACCGACAGAGATGGCTATTGAGCAAGTGTTTATGCATAAGAATGCAGATTCCGCTCTTAAGTTAGGTCAAGCGCGAGGTGCGGCAATATGTGCATCCATGGTAGCTGGCTTACCGGTTTCAGAATATGCTGCCAGACAGGTTAAACAAGCTTTGGTGGGAAAGGGTGGTGCTGATAAGGCACAAGTACAGCATATGGTGAAAATTTTGCTGTGCATTCAGGGTGAGTTACAAATGGATGCCAGTGATGCTTTGGGTATTAGTCTGTGTCATTCGCATTATCAACAAACGGAACAACGATTAAAACAAGGTAGTCAATGATAGGTTTTATCCGCGGTAAATTAGTTTCAAAAACGCCGCCTCAACTAATTGTTGATGTGCAAGGTGTGGGTTATGAGGTGGAAGCCCCTATGACCACTTTTTATGACTTACCTGCTTTAGGTCAAGAAGTTCAGTTATATACCCATTTGGTGGTGAGGGAAGATGCTCATATTCTGTTTGCATTTTCGACCGAATCTGACCGCATGATGTTCCGCATGTTAATTAAAGTGAATGGGGTGGGGCCTAAATTAGCCTTAACTATTCTTTCGGGGCAAAGTGCTGAAGAGTTTCATCGTTGTATTCACGATAATGATGTGCAGGCCTTGGTGCGTCTGCCAGGGATAGGTAAAAAAACAGCTGAACGGCTCATTATAGAAATGCGAGACAGGTTGCCTGATATGGCTGAGTCTTCAGCATCAGGGCAAAGTGTTTCTGCTAATCAGTCTATTAATAACCCAAAACAAGAAGCAATCAGTGCCTTATGTGCTCTGGGCTATAAACCTCAGGATGCCAGTAAAATGGTGCAAAATATTGCACAGGAAGATAAGACTTGTGAAGATATTATCAAACTGGCTCTACAAGGCGCGGCTGGTCGATGATAGAAAGTGACCGCCTTATTTCTGCTAATACGGCTTTAGACGAAGAGCGACAAGATCGAGCCATTCGACCGAAACGTTTAGCCGATTATGTCGGTCAAACAGAATTGCGCTTACAAATGGAAATTTTCATTAAAGCGGCAACAGCCAGAAGTGAGGCTTTGGATCATGTATTGATTTTTGGCCCACCAGGTCTGGGGAAAACCACACTGTCCAATATTATCGCCACCGAAATGGGGGTTAATATTCGCCAAACCTCGGGCCCTGTTTTAGATAAAGCAGGTGATCTGGCTGCTTTATTAACCAATCTTGAAGCCCATGATGTGTTGTTTATTGATGAAATCCATCGATTAAGTCCCGCTGTAGAAGAAATTTTATATCCTGCGATGGAAGATTACCAAATCGATATTATGATTGGTGAAGGCCCTGCGGCCAGGTCGATCAAACTGGATTTACCCCCTTTTACTTTAGTCGGTGCAACGACTCGTGCCGGTTTATTAACCTCACCGTTAAGAGATCGCTTTGGCATTGTTCAACGCTTAGAATTTTATTCGGTAGAAGAGTTATCAAGCATTGTTGCTCGTTCAGCCAAGGTTTTAGGTATTACAATTGAGCCAACGGGGGCAGATGAAATTGCCCGGCGATCAAGAGGAACCCCGCGTATTGCTAACCGTTTATTGCGTCGGGTACGCGATTATGCTGAAGTTAAAGGCAATGGAATTATTTCCAGTGACATTGCCGATCAAGCATTAAAAATGTTAAAAATTGATCATAATGGTTTTGATTCTTTAGATAGAAAATTACTGTTGTCGATGATTGAAAACTTTGAAGGCGGGCCTGTAGGGCTAGATACCTTAGCTGCAGCAATCAGTGAGGAGCGGGGGACTATTGAAGAGGTACTGGAACCTTATTTGCTGCAACAAGGTTTTATTATGCGTACACCGAGAGGGCGGATTGTTACTCAGAAAGCCTATTTACATTTTGGATTAAAAGCACCCGATAAAGACCCCATAAGTGATGATCTTTTTCAATGATATTATTTTTGTAAGCGTTTTTACATTTGTAGGGTGGGTATGCGCAATCCACCATTTTAATGATTTGTTGGCTTACGCTAGCACTAACCAGACCTACGATTAATTAACTAATAATGACAATATTCCATTGGCCCGTCAGGGTTTACTATGAAGATACCGATGCCGGTGGTGTGGTATTTTATGCGAATTATTTAAAATTCTTTGAGCGCGCTAGAACAGAAATGCTTCGGGATATGGGCTTTGAACAGGATCAATTAATTGCTGAACAAAGTATCATTTTTGTGGTCAGAGCTGTTCAAGTCGATTATTTAACGCCCGCTCGCTTTAATGAATCGCTTGATGTAAGCGCAGAAGTCACCCAGGCAAAAAAAGTGAGTTTAAATTTCGAGCAAACGATTACTCGAAATGGGGAAGTGCTGTGTAAAGGAAATATACGTATAGCTTGTTTAGATGCAAACACCATGAAACCCAAAGCTATTCCTGGTAATTTATTAGAAAAGTTAATATGAACAACGATTTATCCATTTACCACCTGATTGCAAATGCCAGTTTTGTTGTGCAATTTGTGATGTTTATTTTATTAGCCGCTTCAGTAGCCTCCTGGACATATATTTTTTCTAAAAGGAAAGAACTGAAACAGGCGTTCACGGTCACTGAAGAGTTTGAACAAGCTTTTTGGTCTGGACAAGAATTGACCGTTTTATATCAGAAAATATCAGTCAGTGAGTTTGAGCCTGAAGGGATAGAAAAAATATTTTTGTTGGGCTATAAAGAATTTTCTCGGATGAGTAAAACGGAAGGCATAGAAGCTGATGTGCTGGTAGAAAGTGCTGAAAGAGTAATGCGTATCGAATTGACGCGCGAATTGGAGCGGCTGGATGAAACCTTGCCGTTTCTGGCAACCGTGGGCTCAACCAGTCCTTATGTGGGTTTGTTTGGAACTGTCTGGGGGATTATGAATTCATTTCGGGCTTTAGGGGATATGAAGCATGCAACCTTGGCTAATGTTGCTCCTGGAATTGCAGAGGCATTAATTGCAACGGCTATTGGTCTGTTTGCAGCCATTCCTGCTGTTGTTGCTTATAATCGTTTTTCAACCAGACTAGATCGATTAACCGGCCGTTATGAGCTGTTTGTTGATGAATTTGTGGTGTTATTACGCAGGCAGGCACACAGTAAATGAGTCGTCGAATTAAGCGTAGAAAGCCTATGGCAGAGATCAATGTAGTACCCTATATTGATGTCACTCTGGTTTTGCTTATTATTTTTATGATTACAGCTCCTCTGGTGCAAACTGGAGTAGATATCGATTTGCCGCAAGCAGACACCTCTCCGGTAGAGCAGGGAAATGAACCACCCGTGATTGTGTCGGTTGATAAACAAGGCCGGTTTTTCATCGATATAGGTGAGCAGGATGATGCCCCAGTGAGTGCTGAAGTGCTGTTGTATAGAGTGGCGGCTGTATTAAGAAACAAACCAAAAACGCAAGTGTATATAAGAGGTGATCATACGGTGGCTTATGGCAAGGTGGTAACGGTGATGGCTGCTTTAAAAAATGCAGGTGTGCCGAGTGTGGGTTTAATGACTAGTTCGTTTGAGCAATAGGCCTGCTATGAATAGTTATCATAAATTCGCTAGCTCATTTGTCTTGGCTTTAAGCCTGCATTTTGTGATTTTAGCTCTGTTCGGCATCAGTTTTATGGGTGATTCTGAGACTGAAACGCTGGTACAAAAACCATTGCCTGAGATTATTCAGGCCTCAATGCTGGATGATGAAAAAATTATACTTGAGGCTGAACGGTTAAAAGTTAATGAGCAAAATAAACAAGTCGCTGTGCAACAAAAGCAAAGAAAAATAGACCATGAGCTTAAAAAACAACAGCAACAATTAGCAGCGACAAAGAAGCGAAGATTGCAGGAAGAAAAAAAGACTAAGGCTTTAGAAAAGAAAGGTAAAGAGCTGGCGTTAAAAGAAAAGAAAGAAAGGCAGCAAATTAATAAGTTAAGGGCTGAAGAGTCTGCGCGTTTAGCAAAAATAAAAGTACAAAAACAGGCTGAAAAAGTACGCCTAAAAAAGCAGCGTCAGGCTGAAGAAAAAAGGCGTACAGCCGAAAAATTAGCTAAAGAAACAAAGCAATACGCTTTATTAGCTAAACAGAAGGTGGATCAGGCAAAAAAACAGGCTTGGGCAAAGCAACAGGCAGTCGCGGCAAAAGGTAAATTAGCCCGGGATAATCAGGCAACTATTAGCTCGACTGTTGCAATTCAAGCTAAAGTAAATAATAGCTGGATTAGACCTATTTCCTCAGCTAAGGGTTTGCGCTGTACCATTCGTGTTAAATTGTTGCCTAGTGGTGATGTTATGGATAGCACAATTATTAAAAGTAGTGGTGATAGGGTGTTTGATCGCTCTGCTGAGAATGCTGTATTAAAAGCAACGCCCTTACCGGTACCAAAAGACCGGGCTTTATTTGCAAAAAAGTTTAGAACATTTACTTTTGTATTTAAACCAGAGTAAGCAATTAAAAAATTATGATGAAAGACATGACTTTAGTTTGTAAGCAATTAATAGTATCGCTGTTATTGGCTTTGTATATGCCATTGGTTTCTGCTGGGCAGGGTGGCTTGACCATTGAAATTACCAAAGGTGTGGAAACAGCATTACCTATTGCTATCGTACCCTTTGGCTGGACGGGGCGTGCAAGCCAGTCTCCCGTCAGTATAAACTCAATAATTAAAGCGGATTTGGCTCGTAGCGGCTTGTTTAAGCCCCTGCTAGAGCGTGACATGCTGACCAGGCCAGTAGCCGCAAATAAAGTCCGTTTTAGAAATTGGCAGGCATTGGGGCAGGAATACCTGCTTATTGGGCAGGTCAATGAAGTGGCTGCTCAATATCAGGTGCAGTTTCAGTTGTTTGATGTTTATAAAGGTGAGCAGTTATTAGGCTATCGATTAACCGTTACTAAAAATGAATTACGCAGAACAGCACACCATATTAGTGATCTGGTTTATCAAAAGCTAACCGGTAAGCAAGGTGTTTTTAGTAGTCGAATTGCTTATATTACGACGACTAAGGCAAAAAATAGTAAATTATATAAGTTGTTAATTGCCGATGCTGATGGCTATAACCCCAGAATAATAGCTTCTTCACGAGAACCTGTTATGTCTCCCTCCTGGTCACCTGATGGTAAAAAAATTGCCTATGTTTCATTTGAAAATAAGCGTTCAGCCATTTATATACAAACACTGGCAAACGGTAAAAGAACAAAAATAGCCGCTTATAAAGGGATAAATGGCGCGCCTGCTTTTTCACCTGATGGAAGAAGGTTGGCATTAACTTTGTCAAAAGATGGTAGTCCAGATATTTATATTTTAAATCTGCATGATCGACGGTTAACAAAACTGACTAAAAGTTATGCTATTGATACTGAACCAGCCTGGTCGCCCGATGGTGAAAGAATTATATTTACTTCAGATCGTGGTGGTAAACCGCAACTTTATAGCATCTCAAGCTTGGGTGGTCGAGCTAAGCGCTTAACTTTTGATGGTGATTATAATAGTCGAGGCGGGTTTTCTGTTGATGGAAAAAATATTGTCATGGTGCACGCTAATAGAGGTGATTATAGAATCGCGGTGATGGACTTAGCGACTCGTACGGTTAATGTGTTGACGGCTGGAAAGTATGATGAATCACCCAGTTTTTCGGCTAATGGTGATATGGTTTTATATGCATCAAAAAAAGGTAAGCGTAGTGTTTTATCGGCGGTGTCTGTGGATGGTAGAATGCAACAAAGTTTTACTTTTGACAGTGGTGATGTGCGCGAACCAGCCTGGTCGCATTAAAATAAGTGAAATTTATATGTGTGCTTAAACTATAGTTACAGTTAGTCGCACAATTAGAAATAATAAATGGGTGATACTGTTTCGAGCAGGTCCAATTGTTTGTGGTAATAAATTAAAGTAATTTTTCTCGTTCCCAGCGTCTTCGGTGGGAATGCATACCGTGCTTGATCTTAGATAGGTATGTATTCCCACGCGGGAGCATGGGAACAAGAAGGGCTAGTTTTTTGCTAACCTGTGCTTTGTTAATAGCCATGTAAATTAAAGTACTTTCAGTAGAGAGAAAAAAATGAGAATCAATAAAACAGTGTTAGCTATTGCAGTCAGTGCTGCGATTTTGTCAGCTTGTAGTACAACTGAAGAAAAACAGGCGGGCCTGTTAGACAGCGAGTTAAATGCAGAAAACAATGCAGTAACTAGCGGCCTATCAAATGGCGAATCTCTTTCAGGGGAGTCATTTTCGAGCAATGCTTTGGGCAATGAAGCAATCGGTGTAAGTCGTTTAGGCGCTGAGTTTACTGACCCTACAAATGCTTTGTCTAAATTAACGATTTATTTTATGTATGACAGTAGTCAGATTCAGCAGGATTTTATCCCCGTTGTGGCTGCACACGCACAATATTTATTAGGCCATCCTAATCAGCGAGTTATTTTAGAAGGTCATGCTGATGAGCGCGGTTCTCGTGAATATAATATCGCGCTGGGTGAGCAGCGTGCAAAATCTGTTTATAGAATGATGAAAGTGCAAGGCGTTTCTGATTCGCAGTTGGAAGTGGTCAGTTATGGTGAAGAAAAGCCAAGTGCAGAAGGAATGGATGAAGCCTCATGGCAGTTAAATCGTAGAACTGAAATTGCTTATCAGGTGCAATAAATGAAAAAATCAATGCTGTTGTTACTTTGCGCTTGTTCGAGTGTATATGCTGAATCCAGAGTCTTGCCGCCGGTCATTGATAATTCAATTTATCCGCAAGGTGGTGCTTATGGTTCATCAGCACCTTCTTCTAATGCGATGTATGAAGTATTGGGACGATTGGAGCAATTACAGGCCGAAGTGCAGCAACTTCGTGGAGTGGTTGAGGAGCAGTCACAAACGATTGATGATTTAAAAAAACGCCAGGGAAATATTTACTCTGATTTGGATTTACGTATACAAGAGTTGGCAGGCATTAAAGCAATCGCTAAAGCTAATGGTCTGGATCTGCTTGATTCATCTCAACAAGCATTTGTTTCTCCTGTGACTGGGGTAGTCAATGCAACGCAACCGGCCCCTCAGCAAGCAGTGTCTGAGCAGCAACAGACGGCTGAACAAACAAGCGCTATCAAACCTGTTGTAATTCATGATAAAGCCCGTTATCAAGCGGCTTATGAATTATTAAGGAATGGACATAATAGTCGAGCGATTGCAGAGTTTAAGGCGCTATTAGCGGCTTCTCCTAAAGGCGAGTTTGCAGATAATTCGCAATACTGGTTGGGTGAAGCATACAAAGTTAACCAAAATCTAGATGCGGCAAAAGAAGCTTTTCTTAAAGTGGTGATGGATTATGTCGATAGCCCCAAAGTAGCTGATGCATTATTAAAATTAGGCTATATAGAGTTTGAGCAAAAAAATCTGGCTAAAGCACGGGATTATTTAACTCAGGTGACAGTTGCTCACCCTGATACCACCGCTGCTCATCTGGCATCTAAGAAATTAATGCAGATAGGGGCGTTGCAGCTTTAATGGAAAAATCGTTAAGAATTACAGAAATTTTTTATTCATTACAGGGTGAAAGTAACACGGTGGGCTTGCCTACCGTGTTTATTCGTTTAACAGGGTGTCCTCTAAGGTGCAGTTACTGTGATACTGCCTATGCTTTTTCTGGTGGGGAGCGGCAAACAATATCAGCTATTGTTGAGCAAGTTGAGCAGTATCAAGCAAAATATATCACAGTAACAGGCGGTGAGCCCCTGGCTCAACCCGCGTGCCATGAACTTATGACGGCTCTTTTAGATAAAGGGTATGTGGTTTCTTTAGAAACCAGTGGCGCATTAGATATTTCTGCTGTTGATGAAAGAGCGGTTAAAGTGATGGATTTAAAAACCCCTGCATCGGCAGAGATGGATAAAAACCTGTATCAAAATATCGAGTATTTATCAGAAAAAGATCAGCTGAAATTTGTTATTGCGGATGATGAAGATTATCAGTGGTCTAAATTTATGATGGAGCAATATGATTTGGCAAATCGTTGCGAAGTTTTATTTTCACCCGTGATGGGGGAAATGAGCCCTAGGGTTTTGGCTGATAATATTATTAAAGACAATCTAGCAGTACGTTTTCAAATTCAATTACATAAGTATCTTTGGGATGATGCCCAAGGCAAGTGAAGTTAATACATGCAAAAAAAAGCAATAATCCTGTTATCAGGGGGACTCGATTCAATTACCGTCTTAGCTAAAGCAAAACAGCAGGGCTATCAATGTTATGCATTAAGTTTTGATTATGGTCAGCGACATAATGCAGAACTTAATGCGGCCAGGTTGATTGCACAAGACTATCAAGTTGAAATGCATAAAGTCATTAATCTGGGTTTGGGAGCAATTGGTGGTTCGGCATTGACTGATGAGCATATAGCCGTGCCCGATACGCCTCAGCAGGGGATTCCAGTGACTTATGTGCCAGCTAGAAATACAGTGTTCTTGTCATTTGCATTGGGCTGGGCTGAAGTTTTGGGGGCATGTGATATCTTTATCGGAGTTAACGCGGTAGATTATTCGGGTTATCCTGATTGCCGCCCTGATTTTATCGAAGCATTTCAAACTCTGGCTAATTTAGCTACTAAGGTTGGCGTGGAAGGTAAGCAGATTAAAATACATGCACCACTTATTCATTTGAGTAAATCAGAGATTATTAAGAAAGGAACTGTTCTAGGTGTTGAGTATAAACAAACCGTATCATGTTATTCGGCCGATAAGGCGGGTAGAGCGTGTGGCGTTTGTGATGCCTGTAGACTAAGAAAGGTAGGTTTTGAAGATGCTCAGATAGCGGACCCAACCAGGTATCAATAGCTTCTGACTTTTTTAAACTGAAATGCCCACGGTTTTTTCTTGAACTAAGCTCAGACTTAATGTAATTAAAATCTTAGCTAGAATTATCTGAATATATGATCTAATCTAAAGCATGAGAACTATTAAATTTACAGGTAGAGTAGATAAATGAATATAGGTCAAACTAAGTCTCAGTTCGTTGCTGTTGCTTCGATTGCTGCTGAATTAAGTGCTGTAATGGATGTTGCCAAAGAAATTTCATTAGCAGCAGCTAATGCAAAAGCTATTGCTTTTAGAGCAGGTGAAAAAGCTAAAGGCTTTCAACCGATTACAGATTTTATTAATGAATTGGCAAAAGAAACTATAGATCTGGTTGAAACGATTAATGAACATGCACTTTCCTTGTATCAATTAACAGTTAATGAATACAGAATGTCAGAGGCATATGCTAAGTTTGAAGAAGTGTCTGTTTTAGCTGTTGGGGTGACTTATGAGGATTCTCTTCAAGAACCAATGGAGAGGGCGAATTATAAAATGCTTGAATGTAAGCGAGATTTTAAATTAAATGTGACTTTGCTTTTGGATCAATTGGCTGAGGTTATGCATCCAGCGAGAGCTGCCAGGGTTATTGCTGCAAACTCTCGTATTGAAGCTTCTCAAGCAGGTGAGTATTTACAAAGTCTACAAGCTGTTGCCGAGAGTGTTGATAATGCGGCACAAGTTATTCATGATAATGTTCAGCGTTGTCGAAGTGCATTATCCATAGTCGATCTTATTGAATAATTAACGATTAGATTGTAAGACCAATTACTTTTAAGGGGTTTGTTTTAAATGAAAATGACCAGTATATACGATGGACCGTATCAGTGGATTATGTTTGGCCGGGATGAGAATAAGCCTGAAAATATTATTGATACTAATCAATATATGGTTAGGACTTCAAACCGCTGTTTATTAATAGATCCGGGTGGCGTGGAATTATTTGCCCCTATGTTAGCCGCAGCCCTGCATTATGCGCCAGTTAATCAAATTACTGATTTGTTTGCCTCGCATCAGGACCCGGATATTATTTCTTCTTTAGGTTTATGGGATCAAGCTTTGCCTGATGCTAGGTTGCATGCATCAGCATTGTGGGAAGGCTTTCTAAGGCATTTTGGTTGCGAAGCGATTGAATATGTTCCTATTGCAGATAATGGTGGAATAATCAATTTAGGTGAGGTGGAATTGCAGGTTATTCCAGCACATTACATGCACTCATCTGCTAACTTTAATATCTATGACCCACAAGCAAAAATATTAATGTCTGGTGATATTGGCGCAGCACTGGAGCCCGCGGGTGCGCCTATGATTGTGGATGATTTTGATCTTCATGTTGAAAAAATGCGTTTTTTTCATCAACGCTGGATGCCATCTAATCAAGCTAAGAGAGTCTGGATAGATAGAGTGAGAGAGTTGGATATAGATATTTTAGCGCCACAACATGGTCGAATGTTCAAAGGTGATGATGTAAAGCGTTTTCTAGACTGGTTTGAAGCATTGCAAGTTGGAATTGCTGTTTAGGAAAAGCTATCTGTGGGCGGGCTTTGGGCTCGCCTGTAAGAGCTGCTATTCTGCGTAGCGACGATAATCAATATCAGGAAAAATATTATCCATAGTCTCTAAAGCAAGTAAATAATGCTCGTCAATCCTGTTTTTACGAATACTCTGTTGTAAATAATTAAACCTGGCTAGATGGTCGGTGATCCTTTTTTTTGCGTATTCAGTTGTTGTGCCTGATTTCATAATAAAAGGCCAGTCTGACGCTTGAGCAAGTAACAAAGACCTTGCTGCCTGGTTTAAAACTCGCTGCTGTAGCTTTGATACCGTTACGCTTTTAAAGTCGGTGGCTAATTGTTGCATTTCATCGGCAGCCTGATGAAGGAATGGGTAAATCCACTCATTTTCTTCATTAATCCAATAGCTGGAATAGCCCTCATGTCCCCAGGTTGAAGCGGCAGGTGTAGCAACTTGATGGTTGCTTTGTTGTTGCAGGTAATCTCTGCAGCTAATGGTTTTAAAGTTATTAGTTTTTTTATCTGCTAGCCTTAATACCGACTCCAGCCAGGCAGGGCCTTCAAACCACCAGTGGCCAAACAACTCTGAATCATAGGGGGCAACGATGATAGGAGCTCTATCCATTGATGAGCTTAATTGTGAGATTTTTTGTTGGCAGTTGCTAATAAAATCTTCGGCATCTTGTGCGACTTTAATGGCTGCTTGCCTAGGGTCATAAAAGTCCTTTTTTAAGCCTTTTCCCGTGATTTTATGGTATTTAATACCCGTATTAACTCTTTTTTTAGCATCAAGAATATAAGGTGCAATATAGTCCTGATCCAGTTCAAAGCCGATATCACAGTAATACTCTCGGTAATTTATATTGCCAGGGTAGCCTTGTTCAGCGCTCCAGACCTGCTGAGATGAATCTTCGTCCCGAGCAAAAGCCATTACACCATTGCCGCAGTCTAATGGAGCGTAGACACCGTTTTCAGCCTGTTTGCTTGCATCCAGAATCGCATGAGTATCAGTAAAAAAATATTCAATTCCTGCTTTTTTTAAGACCTTGTCTAAGTCGGGGTAATAGCCACATTCAGGAAGCCAAAAACCTGCAGGAGAGAAGCCTAAGTTTGACTTGAAAGTCTCAATTCCAATTTCAATCTGGTTTTTAACGGTTGTTGAATTAATGTTCAGTAAAGGTAAAAAACCATGGGTTGCAGTAGTGGTAATTAATTCAAGATGGCCTTGCTGATGATGCTTTTTAAAAGCAGATAATAAATTTCCAGAATATTTTTGATAGGTATTTCGGCTGTTGATAAAATACCGTCGATATAATCGTGCTAATTTTTGGGTTTGAGGCTGCTTTCGAGTTCTGATTATTTCTTTTTCCGCCAACTCTATTTGTTTGTTGAGGTGATGCTGATAACGCGATTGTAATAAATCATCAGTCAGCATTGAAATAAGCGTGGGAGATAAAGAAAGTGTCAATCGATAGTTAATACGATCATCAGTTAAATGATCAAGCATATTAATCAACGGAATATAGCACTCAGTCATCGCTTCAAACAACCAGTTTTCTTCAAAAAAACTTTCATACTCCGGGTGTCTTACATAGGGAAGGTGTGCGTGAAGTATGATGCTAAGAAAGCCCTTGTTCATGGTTTTTTTTGACCTGAGCGAATGGTGCCTGCGAAGTGAGATGCTGGTGAGCTAACGCTATCAATCGAATCAATCTCGTTATTGTTGCTTATATCCTCTGCCGAGAGGGGAGATATAAATGAAGACCCCGCTTTGGAAATATGCAGATCATTAGATTTAACGATTGAAGTAAAGTCGTTGTTCGCGGTACATTTGCCAATATAAGCTGAATACATTGTTTCTTTGTCAGCTTTAGGGATAGAGAGTTGTTCCCGGTGTTGGAAATTATGTACGGGTACTTCAATTAATGGTTTTGCTTTTACATGAGCAAGATTCTGTTCTGGCTCAGAATAAACGCGTAACACTAATTCATTGCAATACATCGATTGTAATAGTGTGGCAGAGTTGGTTTTGTTTAAATTCCAGTAAACATAAATGTGACGAGGATCAATAGAAAGAAGGGTAAGACTTTTTTTATTTGAAACTGCTTTTGGTGCATAGTAAAGATTGATATTTTGACTTACTTTTAGCAATTCCTGGCTAGATATTTTGTTCTTAAGGGTCTTGGTTTTGTTATCGATTAGCGCAATAGGAGAAAAATTACGACTTATTTTTTTACTTATTCTGACCATTTCTTCTTCAGAAATAGATGCTTGTACTTTTTTGTCAGCGCTAAGACTCGAAGCCATTACCAAATTTTTGAGATTAATATTTAATATGTCCAGACCACTATAGCTATCAGGTAATAAATTTAGTGGATAAATATTTCTATACATTTTAAAATGTGGTGTTGATGATTTCATTACCAGAGCTATTATATAACAATGTAAGGCTTTCTTTTTATAAACAAGAGTTGTTTTAGTTAAGTGATTGATAATCAATGCTTTAAATTTTGTAGTGATCTGGGTTGGATGAGAAGGGAGGAAGCTGAAAGGTTTGCTGTGTAATTATTTTGTAATAAGGCTTGTAATTATCCTAATATTTCATTAGAATATGTCGCTTAGATTTTGTTGGTTTTCTTCCCGAAATATTGGAGGAGAGATTAGTTATTTAAACTAATTAAGCCATAGAATTGGTAGTTAGCAAATTATTTTAAATAAAAATAAAAAACTTCTTGCCAAAAACGAAAAAATCTTTATAATAGTAAATCTTTGTTGGGTCGCTAGCTCAGTTGGTAGAGCACCGCACTTTTAATGCGATGGTCGACGGTTCGAATCCGTCGCGACCCACCATCCTAATTCAAATGAATCAAGCAGTTGCAGTTAATTCTGGACTGCTTTTTTTATGTATCAAAGTTAGTGTGGGAGTTTTGCGGGAGTTTCCTCCAGCAATTAATTCCACCGCTTCAATTAGTTCTTCCAGTTCTGCACCAGAATAATGAGATGTAATATCTCCATTAGTATGGTGAAGCAACACCTTCCGAGTTTCTAAAGGTACACCTACAGCTCTTAAGCGACGACCAAATGTATGCTTTAAGTTGTGTGGTCCTTTCTTAAAGCTTCCATCAATAGGTAGTCCGGCATTACGCCATGCAGTTTTCCAAGATGATGTATGGATTTTTTTTACTCGATGACCGTCATAAGCGAAAACATATTCTGAATGCTTTCCTCTTTGATTATCTATAATTGAACGAGCAACTTTATTCAATACGACCACTTGGTCTTCTTTATTTTTCTCACCAGGCCAAACACCATCACTATATTCAGCCTTCCTTCCAGAAATAAGAAATATAATCCAAGGTTTATTATTAACATCACGCCATACTCTGGCAGCCAATGTTAAAATTCGACGCACTACTGCAAGCTCTCTAGTGACCGTAGAGCCTTTCACTCCCAGATTACGACGATGTTCAATATACTTATGTGGCTCTGTTCCATAAGACTGTTGTCTATACTTAAAGAATGCAATAACTTATTGAAGGTACAGGCTATGGATACTAAAACCTTTGTCAATCAGCTTAGTCAAATAACTGAAGCTCTATTAGCAATGACTCCTGCTCAAAGAGAAATTGTTCACCATGCAATTCAAACATCACAGGCAGAAATTACAGTCAATGAAATGATTCAACCGATGTTTGATCATTTATCGCAATGCCTTCATTGTCATACTACTCATTTTAAAAAATGGGGAAAAGCAAATGAAGTGCAAGGGTATTATTGTAAAAGTTGCCATAAGACCTTTAATAACAAGACAAAAACACCTTTAGCTAAGCTACAAAA
>Ga0209495_1001766_pt1 | contig 14764 bp, 4 predicted proteins | sample EN1Hudsemesocosm_FD_184629 | JGI IMG/M metagenome (GOLD analysis project Ga0209495, IMG submission 184629) | Methane-oxidizing microbial communities from mesocosms in the Hudson Canyon - EN1E Hudson Canyon (SPAdes) (version 2) | ecosystem: Environmental > Aquatic > Marine > Cold seeps | place... | reverse complement strand
AAGACCCGATACCAGACGAAATCACAGCCGTAAAGATAGGTGGTGCCGCGGTAAAGGGCCCACTCGCAAATGCATTAATCGAGTTTTACCGAGTTGATCTGACTGAAGGGATGGCAGGGCACCATGGCAGAGCTAGTACTAAATATTTTGAGCTGCTTGAAGCTGCCGGTGCGCGCTATATAGACGGAACTGTTGAGATTATTTCTGGGAATGAACCGAGCATACTAGCCGCTATGCGCAGATCATTGGTCGTAAGTAGTTACCCATCTTTTATCGCAGAACTCCAATCAGACATTGAGCAAGCCGAGTCAGAGGCGGTCGCGCTGCTGCTGATTGATACCTATATTGAGGGTGAGTCTAACCGTTTTATTGTTAAACAATTAGAAAAGATAAAGGCAGAATATGAGGGCTTGATCGATCTTATACGACGCGTAGAGTCTATGCCAACGCCAGCCCGAGAGTTGAATAGGCTGATTGAAGGTGAGCCGGCTAGTTACAACTTTACCAATTTGAGGAACGCTTTTAACACTTTTGCGAATGAAGAGACTGACGCGTTAAAAAAAGAAGGTTGGGATCAGCTTTTAGCGTCGCTCGACAAACAAGCTTCTAGTCCGACTCGCGCTGCCGACTATGAATCCGAAATTGAAGATATTATTCAGCTCGGTGATTCGTCCGGTTGGTTTGTACGTGATCGGGTCGCTCGAAAGAGACTTTCAGACCTGATTACCCAAATTTCTTCGCTTGCTAACAATATAGATATTGAAAATGCGATCAACAAAGCGCTGCACTACGAAGGTAATCCATTAACTAGGCAAGCGTTAGAGCAGGTTTTTTTATCTAGAAATGCGGTTTCTCGTGTTGCCGATGAGTTTCAATCGAATGAATCTTTAACCCGGTTCAATGCCTTATATGCGGATGCACTGAGTGACGGTACCTTAGCCAATTTAATTGAGCAGGTATTGGCTATTTTCAGTGATTCCGCAGAGCAGGCCCTCAATGAAGCACTAATCTCTGAGGAAGAGAATTTTTTTACCGGCGTACCGGGTAATCTTCTTCAAACTCGGGAGACGGATACGCGAGCAAACATTATAGATGTTGACCTAGGGGATTATGACGGACTTGTTTATATTCGGACGCGAAGTAAGCAGAACACGATTGATCTTAGCTCTGGTGAGAAACCTTTCTGGCAGTCTTTTGACTCATTAATCCACACAGATTCGATTACTGGTGCAGGCGATAATAGTCGGGAAGATAGGCGCGTATATTTTTTTAAAGATGATGTTGAGTTGCGCGATGAAACCGGTCAGTTAGTGACACGAATCTCCGGCGCTGGCGTGACGGATGCGTTAACCAGTTTATATCAAGGTGCTGAAGAAATAAGACCAGGCAGATACCCAAGTCCTTTTAGCGCTGTCGGCACACAGATGATCTTAGACGAGTTGGCACAGCCCTCGCAGTGGTTGGGGGTTAGAAAAGATGTAGATGGTAACTATATTTATGGTATCGATGATGCGTTGGTTAAAAGTATTCAGGAATCCGTATCGGAGACACTTACATCAACGTTTTCAAATAACACAGAGTATTCGGGGAATATTTTTGAAGCAGTACCAATCATTACTAAAGAAAGTATTTTAAGACCGGAATTACAGCGTGATGTCGTGGCTTCTCGCGCAATAATGGAGGGTTTCGCTGCATTTGCGAATACGTTGATGGAAACGTTGTCGCTTTCAGAGTCGCAAATCACAAAATTGCTTGCGGCCGATTTAAGCGATCGCGAGCTTGATGCAAGGTCTGGAACTGAATTACTCACAGATTATGGTGACATAGTCGATCCCGCTTTTTTGGCTTCGCGCCCACCAAATGAAATTTTCATTCCGCAAACCAGTTATTACGTCAGTGAAATTAATGAATTGATTAATGATGAAACTGAAAAATTAATCGAAGATTTTGATCAAAGTGAAATTGATGTATTAAGCGAAAATCTCAATTACTCCAAGCCGATTGCGGGCGTCGACACTGATGGTGACGGTGTTCTCGATAATACGGATCAAGCACCTAATGATCCTGATATCTCGCGTATAATTCCAGAAGGCTATCAAGGAATTTGGGACGTTAATACGGGTTCAGATTCGTTTGTCTTGCCTTTTACTGGAAGTCATCAAGTCTTGTTTGATATTAACGTACAAGAGACACCCTGTGGCCCGGGCCCATGTATTTCGGTCGGAAACGCCTCGGTGCCCATTTCAGTCGACTGGCACATCATTTCGCAACCTTCTTCGGATGCGATGACCATTCAAACACTCGACTCAGCAGGCAGCACTGGTATACGAGTCAACGCTCTGCAACCCGGTAATTATGCAGTGAGAGGTATTTTCTCAACAGATGAAGAGCCGCTTCAAAGTTATAAGGTCCTTTTTAATTTTGAATTTTTAGATCCAAACTCTTTGAGTTACCAATTTTCGCCAACATCACCCATGCCTGGTGAGAGTGTCGGTGTTGCGGTGTTTGCAAATGAAAAACTCTGTGAAGCATACGAGACGGTTAATTTGTGTACGGTGTTTGATCCAAACCAGAATATAGATGAGCTCATTAATGTTTCTGCATTTGGTGATGCCTTTAAACTTAATTTCACGAAGCGTGAATTAGGAGAAACTAATACGCAGAATATCACCGCTTCGACAGCAGGAAACGCTGTGGAGGCATGGGACACCCAATTTGGCGATGTGTTAGATGTTCAGGTAATTTTTTCGACGGGTATGCGCCCATCTCCTGTTGCTTTTGCATCGCTCATAGTAGGAGGTGGTCAGGATAACGATGGAGATGGAATAGTAAATAGCAATGATGCATACCAAGCTGACGCCAACTGTGCTGCACCGAGTCAAGGCCGTATTGAACTAGCCACTGATTCAGGTTTGGTCTCTAACGTTTGCTATGAGACTTTAATTGACCCAGATAATTTAGATCCTGAGCCTGACTTTGTGTTATCAAAGTTGGGTAACGAAAACTGGTATTACCTGAAAGACCGAGCCATTATTGCAAGGAAAGATAATGTAACCGAGCAATATCTTTCTGAAATTTCTGTTAGTGCTGAGAAAACATTAAACCTAGCGTATTCCGCAGAGGACGAGTTAAACCGTAGGGTTTACCTTGTTTTCGACGATGGATCTGTTGATTTCTATGATGTTTCGGCGGGTGAGGTGAAAACATTTTCAGAACCGCTCATTGGCGTCAATATTTTTCAGCCTCTTAAACTGTTCGATCGTTTTGTTTTGATTCCCTATCAAGAATCACAAGCGCCGGCATCCCCGGGTCAATCGCCGACGCCTGTTATACCCGCTGTATATAGCCCTCGTTTTTTGAACGAAAACGGCAAGCCCCCAGAGTTGCGAACGTCAAGGCTTTATCCGTTGCCTGGCCAACCTTTAACGTTTACTTTGGATGATACGCCGTTAGATCGGGTTGCTATGCTTTTCCCTGATTATGCTTTGAAAGTTCGTAGAGAAGATAGTTTAAAGGTCAGTCAGGTTATTTTTAGTGATGAAAATGCGGCTGATGGCCTTTTTATTCCATTTAATGTAACTGCCTTAGGCGATATGGTTGAGTTAAATTTTAACTATAGTGTCGATGATACTAATCCCAATCCGTCTAGTATTTTTAGTGATCAAGTCTTGGTTTTGGGTATCACGAGCTTTCGATTAGACAACAATGAACCTGAGTTGGGTGAATCTATCTCCGTAGAAATAGAGGGTTCTGATATTCAACCGGAATCTCTCAGTCCATTCGTCTACTCGTCATGGGATTTGTTTAATTCTAGTGCTCTGATTTACGAGAAGTATTTTGTTAGCGAAGAGTACCCGTTCATATTTCAACCTTCCCGGGATAGTTCAGGAAACTATGAGCTTGAGTATGGTAACGTCATAAAAAGCTCCGTGTTTTATATTCACGCGGGTGTTTCTTACCCATTAGAAGAGTTCGTTGTTCCTCTGATTGGCGATCCCAGATCACTCGAAACGATTTTTGATCCGTCCCCTATTCTTCTCGGTCAACAGGTTCAAACGTCAGTTAAAAGTTTACCGGGCGATAGCTACTTTTTTTCTGAGTATTTTTATCCAATTTGGTCAGTAAATGGCACGAGAGAGACATCGCTTGATGGTTTATTTACGATAGATGCCGAGCTACCGTACGGGTCGGTGTTAACGCTTTATTTTGAATATGATATCGAAGGTCGTACAGGTGTCACTAACAGTGTGTTGGTTACCGAAGACATCAGGCCTGACACAAGTAACGCAATTTTTGGTCTGTTACCTGAGATTCCCGATGTTGGAGACGTCATAACTGTTGATCCGCAATTTTTTTCTGACGGAGCACTATCGCAATTAACTGCCGAGTGGTATGTAAACGGCCAACTGCTTTTCAGCTCATCTAATTTTTCATTTGAGACGACTGGTTTAGTAGAAGGAGACATTGTTCGCCTTGAGATAACCGAGCGTGACACCGATTTAGACGATGGCATCCCTCCCGTACGTTTTGTAAATAGTGCGTCGATCGTCATCGGGCTTGATCCATCGACTGATACGGATGGAGATGGTGTACCAGATGGCAGTGACTATTTCCGGTATGACCCTGCTTGTGCTGCGCCGTCTGATGGCCGCAGTGATGATGCAGATTTAGACGGGTTAAGTGATGTAACGGAGCTGAATGCGCCCTCAGCGTTTTTGAGCCTGTTAAAAAATCAAGACTCGGATGGCGATGGACTGGACGATTTCACGGAAGTCAATGCGATAATTCCTACGGATCCACTTTTGGCTGATACCGACGGAGACGGATACTCCGATTATTATGAATGGCTCATTGGATCAAACGCGACCGACTCTAGTGTTCCCGGTCTCTTGGTCAGTGATGTTGATTATGACAACATTGTTGTTGACGGCGTGATCTCAGCCGATGAAATACGCGCTAATGATATTGACCTTGACGGTATACCGAACAGTAAAGAAGCTGAAAACAAGACATCTATCAATAATCCGGATACGGACGGAGATGGTTTACTCGATGGTTATGAGGTGAACGTTTCGAGTACCGAGCCAGCGAGTGAAGATTCCGATGATGATAAATTATCAGACGGATTCGAGTTCTCAGTAACTAAATCCGATCCGAACTCGCCTAACAGCGATTCTGACAGCATTCCTGATGGGGTAGAGATTTACGGCGGTCTGAACCCAATTGACGAAGATAGCAACAAAGATGGGATTAACGATTCTGGTTTGACTGAAGAGCCACCGCAGATATTAAATATTGGCGCAATAACCGATTATCAATACGAGCACAAACCAATGCTCGATCAAGGGACGTGTTATGCGAGCTTTATGCGGCAGTCACCTCCCTCAGAAATAGCTATATCTAATGTAGATCAAGAAGTTGGGTCAGTACAAGAGGTTGCCTTCGCAGATTCATCTTGGCGCGACATTCTTCGCTATGATGCAGCCAACGATACTTTCTTGCCATCGATACCTCTCCAGCAACTAGTTGGTCAGTCGACGACCCTTGAGTATTCAATCGCTTCTGCAGCTACGCTCTATGTGGGGTTCAAAGACGGTCTTGTTCGTGAATACGATTTGTCGGGTACCTCGCCTGTCTTTGTGCAAGCATTTGCTACCGGCGCCGTTGATCCAGTAACTGCTGTAGTTGACCAAGGTGCTATCCTCATTGTTGAAACGAAGCTAGAAGACGGTTTATACCGTCAGTACTTGTTCGATAAAACCGCGACACTCGATTATCAATTTGATAATAATGTAAGCATAAAAACGCATACGTGGGATACACTCGACTCCAACAAGCTCTGGGTGTTAGATAACGAGGAGCAGCCTGTCTTCACCGCATTTTTATACGATCCCGGGAGTCCAACATCCTCGGCACAAATCCTTGAGGGTGATTTGAACGGTATCGAATTGCGTGATTTGCAGGCGCCAATCGTCATTGATTCGCGAGGCAGCGAGCGTTTGATTAAATTTGGATCTGGGGATATTTATCGCCCTGATGCAATGCCCGCTTCGTTTAATAGTCAATTGGGAAGCTCGTTTACAAATGCCGTAATAGCCTCGCAATCAACTCCATCGCCAGCAGTGGCGCATTTTGTGTCTCACCTAGAAGGTGAGAACCAAGTACGGGCTAATTTAATCCCTGATTCCAGTACTGAAGAGGACGGGTGGCAGGTAACGGAGCAATTCGACGGTTTAGAAGTCATTGAGTTTATCGAAACGCAAGAAGATGTGGTGTATATCTTCCCAGCATCACGGCAGGTGAATGGACAAACCAAGCAATATTGGGAATTTACACGCTTTGAAATTGGTGACAGTGATCAAGATCAATTACCCGGCTGGTACGAGAAGTTCCGTGGACTTGATGATGCGGATTCCTTAGACGCGACGCTTGCGATCAAGACGGAGTTTGGGAATTATGAAGATGTTCGTGACGATGCTTTTGATTCGGATGGTGATGGCTTATCCGATGCAGAGGAACGTGCGCTCGCAACGGGCGATCCAGCTAAGCAAGCACTGTTAATTTTGAGACCAGATTTTGATTTTGATGGTTTAACAGATTCCCAAGAGTATGACGATGTTAATTACGATATCTTTATAGCCGATACGAATATCAACGGCGTTTTAGATGGTTATGAGGATGCTGACAGCGATGGATTGACCAATACGCAAGAACTTAATGCATTTGGAACCGATTACGAGAATGAAGATACTGACGGCGATGGACTGACGGATTATCAGGAAATCTACGTCACGTTGACCAACCCTCTGTTGGCTATGACAGACGGGATCCAGAACGATGGAGACATTGATTCGGACGGTGATGGCCTTTCAGACGCCAATGAACTCAATGATGATCTCACAGATCCCTTCAACCCAGATACTGATGGAGATGGGCTTTCTGATAAAATTGAAAGCGGTACCTCAGGGTCTTTGAATCCCCTTGTTAGCGACAGTGATGGTGACGGTATTGCGGACTTTTACGAATACAATTCAGACACAGAACAATTTGCTGATATTAATGCGACTAGCGATGACGATAATGACGGTCTCACTAATCTGGAAGAAATTCAATATGGTTCTGATCGTGCTAATGCGGATACTGACGGAGACCTTTTGAACGACGGAGTCGAAGTTAACCTCTACGGAACTAGCCCTATCTCAGTCGATACAGATGGCGATGGATTTCTTACGGACTTCGATGAGCTGTTCCCATCTTATGATGAGCAGTCCCCCGATCTGTCAAAAAATCAATTTGTCAGTGATCCGACGAGACAGGATTCCGATGGGGATGGCTTATCTGATGTTTTAGAAAATAAGATCGATGGCGCTGGCAGCATAAGCCCATTCAAGAGTGATCCATTATTAGCAGATACAGATAATGACGGTTTAAATGATTTTGAAGAATATTCTTATGAATTTGAATACAGTGAAGAATCTATTGATGAGCTAGGGTTTGACACTCAACCCAACACGAGAATGAACCCAAATTTAGCTGATACTGACGGTGACGGTTTGTCCGATCCCCAAGAGTTTTCTCTGCTAACCAATGCCGCGGAGGCGGATACCGATAACGATCGATTAACGGATTTAGAAGAACTACAAATATATTTCTCTAACGCCACAAACCCTGATACCGATAACGATGGTTTAAACGATTGGTATGAGCTTTATATTGGCACGTCTTTGCTTGACTCAGACAGTAATGACAACGGTGTGCTTGATGGTAATGAGGACAGTGACGGTGATTCGCTTACAAATTTGCAAGAGACCCTAATAACGTTTACAGATCCGGCCTCGCGGGACACGTCAGGTGTGTTTAATCGTGATGGTAAACTCGAGGTTAATCTGGGCGGAGAAGTGTTCATCGTGCTGAATGATCTCTCAACAATTGTGTTTGACGGCAGTGTTGATAGTAGTGAGATGAGCCCCGGGTTTGGCAATATTCTTGACGTAAATGGCGATGTTGTTTATGTAAATGGTTTTCAGTTTGTTGAATCTGATGGAGTACAGGACCGGTTAGAAGATAGCGACGGTGACACGCTCTCAAATGAACGTGAACTTGAACTGGGCACTAATCCGTGGCGCAGAGATACAGATAATGACGGTGTTGACGACGATGTAGAGATTGAAAATGAAAATAATGGCGGCTTAGATAGTGACCCGCTCGTACCTGACACCGATGGTGATGGATTAATAGACAGCGAAGAGCTGGAACTTGGCACGAATCCCAATCTAACAGACACAGATGGCGATGGCGTGAACGATTTTGATGAAAATCAAAACTCTCTTGATCCGCTCAGTCCTGATACGGATTTAGATTTGTTAGAGGATGGGCTTGATCCTTTTCCACGAAACCCCGATGCGGATTCTGACGGTATAGTTGACGGCATTGAAGAGCTTATTTTAGGAACTCAGCTGACTAAACTAGATTCTGATGATGATGGTATTTTAGATGCTCAAGAGGTTTGGGTATTTGGTTATTCACAAAATGATTTGTCATCAGTTGCTCTTCTCGGGGATTCAGACCGAGATGGGATAGCAGATCTGCCATTTAACTCAAAAAGCGCATATCCAGATTGGAAACCCAAGGCTTTGAAAGCAACTTTCGAAAATGCAGACCCTTATCGGGATTTTATCGCACAATATATTGGTCCCGCTGATCAGCAAGCACTCGACAAACAAATCGTTGATATTAATGCAGATATAACCTTAAGCGCTGCACAAAAAGAGGCCGCCATAAAACAAGCAACTAAAAATGCTGGGTATCAAATATACATTTGGTACATTGCTGATCCAGCCCTTGAGGATTCCGATGCTGATGGTTTAGGTGATGGTCTCGAGTTATTATCGATTGAAAATTTTGTTGGCCCACCCGTAGATCTGGAGTTGGGTATTGATTTGACCGTAGCGGAAAACGTTATCAACGCGCTCAAAACCGAAAATCGTTTTAAAACCTCTAATGCATTGTTAGCCGATACGGATGACGATTCAGTTCAAGATGCTAGAGAGGACGCCGACAACGACTATTTGGTTAATAGTAAAGAAACTGTCGCTTCGGTAATCATTGCTAACTTCGATGTTTCAGATGGACTATTAGACGGTATTGAGGTTGAAGTTTTAGGTACTGACTTTGAAGCAGTGGATACCGACGGTGACTTATTGAACGATGGTGAGGAAATCCTGTCAAGTTTTGTGGCGCCGCCGGCGGCAACGTCAGATAAAACAACTAACCCATATAAAGTCAGTGATGGTCAGTCATGTGTGCCAGGTGAGATTCGTGTAGACAATGTGGCAGGCGTTAATTATTGCTTTTCGGTTGAATATAAATCTTTCCCTACAATTGTGGACAGTGACAATGATCGTGTTGACGATAGCTTAGATGACTTTCCTCTAGATTCCGCCTGCAGCAATGATGCTGAGGGCTTTGAACCAAATGAGGGCCCACGTTGTTTTGCCAGTTGGATGGCGGAGCAAGACGATGCGACGCAAATCAGATACATTGATAACGCAGATAACTCTCAAATTGCCTTAACAGGCCCGAATTGGGGTTACGTTGTTAGGTATGACCTATCAGAGACACCACCAAGATACGCCGTGGAAGTTAGTGGTACTGCCGATAATGGGGATGAATTTGAATTTCTTGCTTATCTCGATAACAACCGGCTTTATGCAGTAACGGCTTCTGGCGAGGTCAAATATGTTGTGATCGACGATAACTCTGAGTCCCCAGACGTCGTCCTTGATACTGGAACTGGCCAAGTTGAAAATGTGATTGGGGCAGGGAGCTCGCTCATTGTACAAGTTGGACAGGGCCTAACTGCCGAGTTGCGCTCATATGATGCGGATGGTGCTTTACAAGGTTCGATCGGAATACCTTATGTTACGTTAGATAATGCATTTTATGACTCACAGGGTAGCCGCCTCTACTTTTATCTGAACGATAATAACGCTAACTACAATGTTGCCTATCAGGACATATTGGGTAGTGCTTTCGATGGATCGACCGTCTTGGCCACGGTGTTTTCAAATTCGGATTTACTAGCGGGTCAGTTGGCGGTACTTCGCTATGACATACCAGATGAACTTGAGAATGCCAATGCGACGCCAACTTCGACTGAAATCAAGCGTCTATTCATACCGAGTGGTATGAGTACAGACTTAGATCTATCTGACAAGAAAAGTCTAGATCAAGTGGTTGGACTTGATACAAATAATAAAGCGCCATACGAGCAGTTAGTAGCAGTAGCTACCAAGATTGATCTTGCTCCATCCGTGCCATTTGACCCGACGCCACCGGATAGCAACACTAATAATGTTGTCGATGAATCCGAAGTTGATCAGACTCAATCGCGTTGGTTATCAGAGACGCATTTGATTGGCAGTCGACGCGACAATTCTAGTATTGTTGGGTTACCAGATTTTTCGAATAAGACACCAAATAGTTTGCAGGTCATCACGACTGCTGCGAGAGATGCGGATGTAATAGAGACCGGAAGGGCTATCCGAGATTACCAATTTAACGCTGAATCGAACGATGAACGGATTTTTAAAGTCATACCGTTTACGCGGGGACGGAGCTCGGCTGACTTAAGGAATGAGGCATTTGTTGTTAAACGTGATAACTCAATGGTGTCGATTTTCAATTTGGGTCTACGAGATTACGATACATTAGGCGATGGCAATGGCATTGGTGGGGACGGAATGTCGTGTATCTACGAACGTGCGTTCAATTTGGTGGAAGAGACAAATGGTGATTGTGCCAGCGCCAGTTTAAGTGATCAAAAAGACATCTTCGATGATCCGGATGGCGATACATTGGTGAATATCGAAGAGTATACATTCTTGACGAACCCGAGACGGGCCGACAGCGATGGCGATTCTTGGGATGATGACTACGAGGTGAACAGGGGAACGAATCCGCTCGACCCACTAGATTTCTAACCTACTATAAACTAGCAAAAAAAAGCCCGCATAGCTGCGGGCTTTTTTATCAGGCGGTGTAAGTACTTAGCTGAAATATTGGGTTGCGGTGGTTGGCTTGTCTGTAATAATGCTATCTACGCCCATGTATTGCAGTGTTTTCATTCGATCAAGTTCGTTAACCGTCCAGACCGAGACCTCAAGCTTATGTTGTTTTGCGAGCGCCAAACGATCCTCATTGACTAGGGAATCATTTAGAGCGAGTAGGGCGCATTCCAGTTGTACCGCCACTTTTACCGGCTCGAGCCAGCCCCATTCTGCAACATAACCACAACGATAGTGCGGGTAGTTTGCCTGCATATGCTTTAAAAACCATTTACTAGAGGAGGTAATGGTAATACGCGCATCAGGGCGCAACTCGTTGAGTAGACTATCAAGTTTTTGCGCTAATATCCTGAGCCGATGACGGCTCGTTGGCTTTACCTCTAGCTGCCAATCAATTACGTGCGATCCGCAATTTAGGACGTCTCGAAGTGTCGGAATGGTACATCGGGTAGGCCAGCCTGGGGTGTTACGTCGCGCGTCTAGCAATTTTAGCCATGCCGCGTTTTGGTGAACAAGTAAGCCTCGTTTTCCGGTTACCCGTTTTAAACTTGAATCATGAAACACCATCAAGGTTTGGTCGGCGCTTAATTGCACATCCAGCTCAAAGGCAATACAACCCTTGGCTTGTGCATGTTCAAATGCCTCGAGTGTATTCTCAGGCGCCTCTAGTCGTGCCCCTCGATGCCCAACAATCATCATTGTGTTGTGTTTTGTGCGCCCAGTTTAGCTTCAATAAAACGCATGTGATCTAAATGAACCAGGTCGGCAATCCGTCTAATAATATGCTCCTCATAGCGATCTATTTCGCCATCAGTGTAAGCGACTTGCCACAATTTGGTGACGAGTGAAAACTTTTGCGGCTCGTCAAAATTCTCATTAACAATCGAGGTGTATTGATGTAACGAAACCGCATCATCGCTTGAAGAAATGGCCTCCTCGAGCAATGCGTTCGCCTCGGCTTCCGTTAAGCCAAAATGTTGCTGCCCGATGTTGAGGATGGCTTTGTATTCATCTGGATCAAACACAGAATCGATTTTGGCGATATTCACCATCAGTGCAAAGCAGCATAAATCGATGTCGTGTTCGCTTGTTTGTTGATCGTTTGGCGCATCAGCTCCCAACGAACTGATAAATTTTGATAAGGCTTTAATCACGTTATTAGCTCGCTAGTAGTAGTTCTAGTTTTACCTGGTCGATGGCAAATTTACGAATGCCTTCGGCTAGCTTCTCGATTGCCATGGCATCTTCATTCATCATCCAACGAAATTGGCTCTCGCGCATAGGCGCCGGCTTCTCTAGGGTTGCGCCAGTATCTTTTAGCTGCGTCTGCAGCGCGCCTTCATCAGCGGCTAATTCAGCTAATAAATCGGGGCTTATGGTTAAACGGTCGCAACCCGCTAAGGCTTCAATTTCACCAATGTTGCGGAAGCTCGCACCCATTACCACGGTTGTATAGCCATGTGCTTTATAATGACGGTAGATCTCACTAACCGAAATGACGCCCGGATCGTTTTTGCCGGCATAGTCTTGTTGTGCTTCGTTGGCTTTAAACCAGTCTAAAATACGCCCGACAAATGGCGAGATAAGAAACGCTTTGGCGTCGGCCGCCGCTTGGGCTTGGGCAAAACTAAAAAGCAAGGTGAGATTGCAGTTGATGCCTTCACTCTCGAGCACTTTGGCAGCCTGTATGCCCTCCCAGGTTGAGGCAATTTTAATTAAGATTCGATCCTTTGAAACGCCTTTTTCCTCATAAAGTTTTATCAGGGTTTTGGCTTTGGCAATAGTGGCTTGCGTATCGAAAGAAAGACGAGCATCTACCTCGGTTGATACACGACCCGGGATTAGCTTAATGATCTCGCAACCAATCGACACGGCTAGATAATCACAGGCGACGGCCGCAATGTTTTCAGCGCTACCCCCAACGTTTTTGCCATGCTGTTTTGCATCGTTAAGCAACGCAGCATATTGTGGTAATGAGGCCGCTTTAAGTAATAAGGAAGGATTGGTCGTGGCGTCTTGCGGCTGCCACTTCTCGATAGCTTGCAGGTCGCCTGTATCTGCGACAACTGTGGTAATAGCTTTTAGCTGGTCTAACTTGTTTGGCATTTTTTGATACTCAAAAATCAATTGGGACACTTTAACGCTAGATCATATAAGTTAAACTGCCCAGCGAAAATTGTGAACCTTTCAAATTGATTCGCTAAGCACTTTTTAGGGGTTGGGCAAAGGTATTTTGCTCGGTAGATTCGGGCAATAAGGAAAGTGCATACTCTAATACTTCTATACCTGCATTGGTTTTGAAAGCATTTTCGCTAATGTAGCGCCGAAAACGTTTGCCACCAGCTTGAGCATGGAATATCCCAAGCATATGTCGCGTAATAAAACTTAATTTGTCGCCAAGCTTTAAACGTTCTTCTATATACGGGTACATGGCCCGAATCTGATCATGACGGGTATGCGCAAATGGTTCATCGCCATACAACTTTTCATCAACGGAGGTAAGCAGCCACGGGTTGTGGTAAGCCTCACGGCCAAGCATTACACCGTCTACATACTTCAAATGGGCGAGCGATTCTTCAAGGCTCGTGATACCCCCGTTAATAATAATCTCCAAATCGGGGTAAATTGTTTTTAATTTGTACACACGATCATAAATAAGCGGCGGAATTTCGCGGTTTTCCTTCGGGCTAAGGCCCTTCAGTATCGCTTTTCGTGCGTGCACAATAAATGTGGAGCAGCCAGATTTGGCAACTTCACCGACAAAGTCGATAAGAAATTGTTCACTGTCGATGTCATCAATACCGATACGGTGCTTGATCGTTACGGGCAGCGAACAGGCCTCGCGCATCGCGCTCAAACAGTCTTTTACAAGCGCTTGATGGCCCATCAAACAGGCGCCAATCATATTGTTTTGTACACGATCACTTGGGCAGCCAACATTTAAGTTTACTTCTTGATAACCCCAGTTTTCCGCCAGTTTACTACAGGTGGCAAGTTCTGCAGGCGCGCTTCCGCCAAGCTGTAAGGCAACCGGTTGCTCGGAGTCACTAAAGGCCAGATGCCGCTCTTTATCGCCATAAATGAGGGCGCCAGTCGTGACCATCTCGGTATAAAGCAGTGCGCGTTTACTGAGTAATCTGGCAAAGTGTCGTTGGTGCCGGTCTGTCCAGTCCATCATGGGCGCAACGCAAAACTTTCGAGATAAGGCCGCGTGTTTTGATGTGGTTGAGGCTTCGTTAATCATATAGACCGTTCATTTAAATATGGCGCATAGTTTAACAAAAAATATAGGCGAAATATCGAATAGTGAAGTGAAATCCATATAAACCCAGCTAATTAAATGTGATTCCTGTCACAAAAATGTTCTGGCTGAAAATGTTATCGTCCTGTCCGAAAATAATAATTAATCGGTTTTATGCGTTTATTTAGATACGAACCGGCAGCGTCATAGTAGTAAAAGCACAAAGCACAAAGCACAAAATAAAAAGCCTCTGGGTTTCGCTATTTTTCATGAGGCGAGACGATCGTTTGGCCTAGCGTACTTAACAAAAAGAAAAATCAAAAATAATAGAATTAACAACAAGGATGCCCCGTTATGAAACTTATTGCTCATGCGTTTCTCGTAATCTTCCTGGCCATGTCATATAGCTATGCCGGCGGTGGCGGTGGCGGTGGCGGGGGTGGTGGTGCCGGTGGTG
>Ga0209495_1001760_pt1 | contig 14790 bp, 27 predicted proteins | sample EN1Hudsemesocosm_FD_184629 | JGI IMG/M metagenome (GOLD analysis project Ga0209495, IMG submission 184629) | Methane-oxidizing microbial communities from mesocosms in the Hudson Canyon - EN1E Hudson Canyon (SPAdes) (version 2) | ecosystem: Environmental > Aquatic > Marine > Cold seeps | place... | reverse complement strand
AAAGGTGGACGTTGTGAGGCATGCCAAGGCGATGGTGTTATTAAGGTCGAAATGCACTTTTTACCCGATATCTATGTACCTTGTGATAGCTGCAAAGGTAAACGCTATAACCGTGAAACACTCGATATTAAGTATAAAGGTAAAAGCATACACGAAGTGCTGGATCTAACCGTTGAAGATGCCAGAGAGTTTTTCGATTCAGTTCCCTTTCTCGCCAAAAAATTACAGACACTCATTGATGTAGGCTTATCTTATATAAGACTTGGTCAAAGCGCTGTAACTCTTTCTGGTGGTGAAGCTCAACGAGTTAAGCTGGCAAAAGAACTTTCGAAAAGAGATACAGGCAAGACTCTCTATATTCTTGATGAACCTACAACAGGACTTCACTTTTACGATATCCAGCAGTTGCTCAATGTTCTTCATAAACTTAGAGAACATGGTAATACTATAGTTGTAATTGAACACAACCTTGATGTTGTCAAAACTGCAGACTGGGTTATTGACCTTGGCCCTGAAGGTGGGACAGGGGGCGGGAATATAATTGCTGAAGGCACTCCAGAAGGTGTTGCGGAAGCAAAAGGTTCACATACAGGGCGGTTTCTTAAAGAACTGCTTGAACGACAGAAGTAGTAACACTTCCACAGCAACTAATAGGGTGCGCTTGCGCGCCTTACTATAGAGCCCCCCTTAAACGCAAAAAACCGACTATAAAGTCGGTTTTTTGTGAACAAGTCAAAAGAGTTTATTTACTCTTCGTCATCACTCTCTACTACTGGACGATCCACTAGCTCAACATAAGCCATTGGAGCGCTATCACCAGCACGGATACCACACTTAAGAATACGAATGTATCCTCCTGGGCGGCTCTCGTAGCGAGGACCTAACTCGTTAAACAGTTTTGCAACTGCTTCTTTGCTACGCAATCTTGAGAAAGCCAAACGACGATTAGCAACAGAATCTTTCTTTGCTAATGTAATTAAAGGCTCAGCAACTGTTCGCAACTCTTTTGCCTTTGGCAAAGTTGTTTTGATCAGCTCATGCTCAACTAAAGAGATAGTCATGTTACTAAACATGGCTTTTCTATGTGAGCTATTGCGATTAAATTTACGACCACTTTTACGATGACGCATTGTCTAATTCCTTACCTGATTAACCTGAGGTTATCCACCTAGTACCCTGTCATCACCTTTCAAACTAGCCGGAGGCCAATTTTCAAGACGCATACCCAGAGAGAGACCGCGAGATGCCAATACATCTTTAATCTCTGTAAGTGACTTCTTACCTAAGTTAGGTGTTTTAAGAAGCTCTACCTCAGTACGCTGGATCAGGTCACCAATGTAATATATGTTCTCGGCTTTCAAGCAGTTAGCAGAACGAACAGTCAGCTCAAGATCGTCAACTGGACGAAGAAGTATTGGATCAACCTCTTCCTCTTCCTCAACTTGCTCAGGCTCTTTTTCGTTGTCGAAGTGTACAAACACAGACAATTGCTGTTGCAGAATGGTTGCCGCACGACGAATAGATTCTTCAGGGTCAATTGTACCATTTGTTTCCAAATCGATAACTAACTTGTCCAAATCTGTTCTCTGCTCTACGCGAGCGCGCTCTACTGAGTACGCTACACGAAGTACTGGACTGAATGAAGAGTCCAGTTGCAATCTGCCAATAGCTCGTGTTTCATCATCACCGGCAACGCGTTGGTCTGCAGGCTCGTAGCCTCTACCTAGCATTACTTTTAACTTCATGTTGATTTCGCCATTCCCACTCAAGTGACAAATCACATGATCAGGGTTTGCGATTTCAACATCGTGATCAAGCTGAATATCACTTGCCAATACCGGGCCTTCGCCCTTTTTGGTCAACGTCAATGTCGCTTCATCACGGCTATGCATAATGATAGCCAAACCTTTAAGGTTTAGAAGGATCTCAATAACGTCTTCCTGAACACCTTCAATAGCACTGTATTCATGAAGTACGCCGTCGATCTCTGCTTCAACTACCGCACTTCCTGGCATTGATGACAGTAAAATACGACGAAGAGCACTACCTAAAGTATGTCCAAACCCACGCTCGAGAGGCTCTAAAATAACCTTCGCGTGCGTAGAGTTTATTTCTTGTACTTCAATGTTACGAGGATTCAAGAATTCATTTACTGAACGCTGCATAAACCGCCCTATTCGCTCTATTGTTCTGCTTTAACCTTACTTAGAGTAAAGTTCCACGATTAAGTTTTCGTTGATTTCAGCGGATAATTCTGAACGCTCTGGTACGGACTTAAACGTACCTACCAATTTGCTCGAATCAACATCTATCCACTCAATCGTGCCGCGATTACCCGCTAACTCAAGAGCGTTTTTGATACGCAATTGGGTTTTAGATTTTTCACGAACACTAACAACATCACCTGCAGCTACCTGATAAGATGCAATATTTACAACTATATCATTTACAAGAATCGACTTATGAGAGACCAACTGGCGTGACTCAGCACGTGTTGATCCAAATCCCATACGATAAACAACGTTATCAAGACGCTGCTCAAGAATCTGTAGAAGATTCTCGCCTGTAGCGCCCTTACGACGTGCTGCTTCTTTGTAGTAACCACGGAACTGCTTTTCTAGTACGCCGTATGTACGACGAACTTTTTGCTTTTCTCTTAACTGTAAACCGTATTCAGACAAGCGTCCTCTACGTGCGCCATGCTGTCCTGGAGGGGTTTCGAGATTACATTTTGAATCTAGTGCGCGCGCACCGCTTTTCAAAAATAAATCTGTCCCTTCACGACGAGACAGTTTACATTTTGGGCCAATATAACGTGCCATTGTCTGTCTCCTTTATTAAACGCGACGTTTCTTAGGTGGACGACACCCATTATGTGGAATAGGTGTAACATCAATGATGCTAGTAATCTTATACCCACATGAATTAAGTGCACGAACAGCGGACTCACGTCCGGGCCCAGGACCTTTAACCATAACATCTAGGTTTTTTAGGCCGTATTCTGCAGCCGCTTTTCCGGCTCTTTCAGCTGCTACCTGCGCAGCAAAAGGTGTGCTTTTACGTGAACCACGGAAACCAGAACCACCTGCGGTGGCCCAAGACAAAGCATTGCCCTGGCGGTCTGTAATGGTTACGATCGTATTGTTGAAAGAGGCATGTATATGCGCCATCCCATCAACAACCGTCTTTTTCACCTTCTTACGGGTACGTGTACCTGGCTTAGCCATTCCGGTATCCTATTTATTTACGTATTGGTTTGCGAGGACCTTTACGGGTTCTAGCGTTGGTCTTACTACGCTGACCGCGTACAGGCAAGCTGTGGCGGTGACGCAGACCACGGTAGCAACCAAGATCTTTCAAACGTTTAACATTCATTTGTACTTCACGACGCAAATCGCCCTCAACAGTCATACTGCTGAGCTCGTTACGTAGCGCATCCAACTGCTCTTCAGTTAAGTCTCTAACTTTAGCTGTTGTCTTAACGCTCGTTGCGTCACAAAGCTTCTTAGCTGTAGTACGTCCCACACCATATACATAGGTGAGAGCGATTACAGCGTGTTTATTATCGGGTATATTGACACCGGCTATACGAGCCATCTATCTTACTCCGCTTTTAAGCATTGCTATTAATTGAACATCATAAAAAAGGCGCAAAATAATAACGCTTGATCAAAAATAAATCAAGCGTTATTTTTAAGGCCTGCATTGAAAAGGTTATTAACCTTGACGCTGCTTATGACGTGGCTCTTTGCAAATGACCCTTACGGCGCCATTGCGACGAATAATTTTACAATTACGGCAAATTTTCTTTACCGATGCGCGCACTTTCATTCTAAAACTCCAAATCGAAATGTACCATCGAGACTTAAAGCCTCAACTATACCTTCTTCAGGTTAGATTTTTTCATGAGAGACTCATACTGATGTGACATCAGATGTGACTGCACTTGAGCCATAAAGTCCATCACGACCACAACTACGATCAGTAATGACGTTCCACCAAAGTAAAATGGAACATTCCACCACACAACCAAAAATTGTGGAAGGAGAGCTACTGCCGTTATATACAAAGCACCAAACATCGTTAAACGAGTGAGGACACTATCTATATAGCGAGCGGTTTGCTCACCTGGGCGAATACCAGGTACAAAAGCACCTGATTTCTTAAGATTTTCGGCTACTTCTTTCGGGTTGTACATCAACGCCGTATAAAAGAAGCAGAAAAATATCACAGCTATCGCAAACAGTAAAATATAAAGTGGCTGACTTGGTGCAAGTGCCTGTGAAAAATCAGACAACCACTCCATCCCCTCACCTTTACCAAACCACTGCCCTAGCGAAGCTGGGAACAGCAGGATACTTGATGCAAAGATTGGTGGAATAACACCAGCCATATTTACCTTAAGAGGTAAATGACTTGACTGCTGCGCATATACTTTACGACCTTGCTGTCTTTTAGCGTAGTTTACAGTAATGCGACGCTGGCCGCGCTCCATAAACACTACAAAAGCAACAATGGCGATAGCGAAAAATCCAATGAACAACAAAGCAAGAATATTAATCTCGCCTTGCCTAGCTTGCTCGAACGACTGTCCAAATGCACCTGGAAGACCAGCGACGATACCTGCAAAAATTAACAAGGAGATACCATTACCAATTCCACGCTCAGTGATCTGCTCACCAAGCCACATTAAAAAGACAGCTCCACTTACGAAAGTTGCTACAGCTACAAAATAAAAGCTGAAGCTATCAGTAAAGGTAATACCTTGAGAAGCCAAACCTACTGACATCCCCATCGCCTGAATGGTTGCTAAAACAACCGTTGCATAGCGTGTGTACTGGCTTATCTTACGACGACCAGATTCACCTTCTTTCTTAAGCTGCTCAAGCTTAGGACTCACTACTGTCATTAGCTGCATAATAATTGACGCAGAAATGTACGGCATTATTCCCAGAGCAAAAATACTCATTCTTTCGAGTGCGCCACCTGAAAACATATTGAACAAACTGAGGATAGTGCCCTGATTTTGTTCAAAAAGTGCCGCTAGTCTATCTGGGTTAATGCCCGGAACCGGTATATGCGCTCCAACGCGATAAATTACTATCGCGATGAATACAAACCATAGCCGTGACTTTAACTCTGCAAAGCCGCTGGCCGCTCCTGCTGGTAGTGATCCTGTCTTAGCCATTTAGTCCTCGACTTTTCCGCCTGCTGCAGTAATCGCTTCGCGTGCACCTTTAGTAACACCCAAACCCTGAATAGTCACTGCCTTAGTTAATTCACCAGACAGAAATACTTTTGCAGTTTTTGTGTCGCGACGAACTAGATTTGCATTTTTAAGTGCATCTAGATCAATCAAATCAACATCTAAAGTTGCAAGTTCGCTTAATCTAATTTCAGCTGCAAAAGCTGACTTTCTAGACGTAAAACCAAACTTTGGCAAACGTCTTTGTAATGGCTGTTGACCACCCTCGAAACCAGCTGGCACTGTTCCACCAGATCGTGCTTTAAGACCCTTGTGACCGCGGCCACAAGTTTTACCTAAACCACTACCGATACCGCGACCTACGCGCTTACCAGCCTTCTTTGAACCTGGAGCGGGACTTAACGTATTAAGACGCATATTATTCACCCTCTACTCTAAGCATATAATTAACTTTATTAATCATACCGCGAACTGAAGGAGAATCTTCAACTTCAACAGTATGACCAATGCGACGTAGTCCAAGACCCGCTACACATGCCTGATGTTTTGGTAGTCGGCCAATTGTGCTACGAAGTAATGTAACTTTAACTGTCTTAGCCATGATCCTATCCTACAATATCATCAACTGATTTACCGCGCTTAGCAGCAATAGACTCTGGAGACTGCATAGCCTTCAGACCATTTACTGTTGCACGAACAACGTTAACTGGGTTTGTTGAACCGTAGCACTTTGCAAGTACGTTATGTACACCTGCTACTTCCAACACTGCACGCATCGCACCACCGGCAATAATACCAGTACCTTCAGACGCAGGCTGCATATAAACCTTAGACGCACCATGACGCGCTTTGATTGGATACTGAAGCGTAGTACCGTCTAATGCCACATCAACCATATTTCTACGTGCTGCATCCATCGCTTTTTGTATAGCAACAGGCACTTCACGTGCCTTACCACGACCAAAACCAACACGACCATTACCATCGCCAACCACTGTTAATGCGGTAAAACCAAAAATTCTACCACCCTTAACAACTTTAGCTACACGGTTAACCTGTACCAGCTTTTCCTGAAGATCAGGCGCTTTTTGTTCATTACTCATTGCTGACACCCCTTAGAATTCCAGTCCGCTTTCACGTGCTGCATCGGCTAACGCCTTTACACGACCGTGATACTTAAAACCTGAACGATCAAAAGCTACCTGTGTAACACCCGCAGCTTTGGCGCGTTCAGCGATGAGCTTTCCAACCTTTGAAGCGGCTTCAACGTTACCAGTTGAACCCTCTTTTAACTCTTTTTCTACAGTTGATGCTGCAGCAAGTACCTTGCTGCCATCTGCTGTTAGAACCTGAGCATACATATGCTGAGGAGTACGATGAACTGTTAAACGAGTTACACCCTGCTCCCTGATTTTAGAACGCGTGCTGCGCGCTCTACGATTCTTTGACTCTTTTTTTGCGCTCATAGTTTTACCTACTTCTTCTTAGCCTCTTTACGCCTTACATTCTCGTCTGAATAACGAACACCTTTACCTTTGTAAGGCTCTGGCGGACGGAAGGCTCGAATTTCTGCAGCTGCCTGACCAACTTGTTGCTTATCGATACCCTTAAGTACGATTTCAGTCTGCGTTGGCATTTCAGCAGAAATACCCTCTGGCAATGCGTATTCAACAGGGTGAGAAAAGCCCAATGTAAGATTAATTTTCTTACCTTGTACCTGTGCTCTGTAACCAACACCAATTAACTGGAGTTTTTTCTCATACCCTTTGTTTACACCAACAACCATGTTGTTGACTAGAGCGCGCGTTGTACCCGCTAATGCACGAGATTTTCTCGCACCGTCGCGTGCAGCAAAAGTAAGCTTATTTTCATCTTGCTTAACTTCAACCGCTGAGTGAACACTTAATGAAAGTGCACCTTTAGCGCCTTTTACTTCGATTTCTTGTCCGTCTAACTTCACCTGTGTTCCAGATGGCAGCTCGACAGGAGAATTTGCAACTCTTGACATGACTACCTCCTAGAATACGGTGCAGATAACTTCACCACCGATCCCTGCTTCACGAGCAGAACGATCAGTCATAACACCCTTAGATGTTGAAATAAGTGCAACACCTAAACCATTAGAGACCTTGGGCAATTCATCTGCGTTCTTGTATATACGCAGACCTGGACGGCTTACACGCTTTATCTTTTCGATAACCGGCTTACCTTCGAAATACTTCAACTCAACAGTCAAAGTTGGCTTTACATCACCTTCTAAACTAAAGTCAGTGATAAAACCTTCTTGCTTTAGCACTTCAGCTAAAGAAACCTTCATTTTTGAAGAAGGCATGGTAACAGCGACTTTTTCAGCCATCTGACCATTACGAATACGTGTAAACATATCCGCAAGTGTATCTTGCATACTCATTAGTATGAGACTCCTGCTCTTTTTAGTTGTGCAGCGGAAAAGAGCGACACTATACACTAGCTATCGCTCTTATAAAACCGCTTACCAACGGAGATTTTACCAGCTTGCTTTTTTCAAGCCTGGAACATCACCGTTCATACCGTACTCACGTAATTTAATACGAGACAACTTAAACTTACGATATACACCATGTGGACGACCAGTAACCTGACAACGGTTACGGAGTCTAGATGGACTTGCATTACGTGGAAGCTTCTGCAATTTAACCTGCGCATCCCAACGATCATCATCAGATGTGTTGATATTGCTGATTATTGCTTTTAGCTCCGCACGCTTTTCAGCGTATTTCGCAACAGTTTTCTCGCGCTTTAATTCACGCATTTTCATCGATATCTTTGCCATGATTCCTAACCTTATTTCTTAAAGGGGAAATTAAAGGCTTTCAGCAATGCACGACCTTCGTCGTCCGTTTTTGCTGAAGTAGTAATCGTGATGTCCAAACCGCGAATCTTATCCACTTTATCGTATTCGATTTCAGGGAATATGATTTGCTCTCGAACACCCATGCTGTAATTACCACGTCCGTCAAACGACTTAGGGTTCAAACCGCGAAAGTCGCGGACACGAGGAATAGCAATATCTACTAATCTCTCTAGGAATTCCCACATGCGTTCGCCACGAAGTGTTACCTTACAACCAATTGGGTAGCCTTCACGAATCTTGAAGCCTGCAACAGACTTCTTTGCCTTAGTAACAACTGGCTTTTGGCCAGCAAGCTTTTCCATATCCGCAACTGCGTTATCGATTTGCTTCTTGTCACCTAATGCTTCACCAACTCCCATATTGAGAGTGATTTTTTCAATTTTGGGAACCTGCATAACGCTTTTGTAAGCGAACTCACTTTGCAGAGCAGGTATCACCGCTTTCTGATATACATCTTTCATTTTAGGCATAATAACCACCAGCGAGCGTTAGCTGCCGACAACTTCTTTCGTCGACTTATAGACACGGACTTTAGCGCCATCTTCCAAGACTTTAAAACCAACCCGATCAGCTTTGTTTGTAGACGTATTAAAAATAGCTACATTCGAAACTTGTATTGGTGCTTCCTTTTCGACGATACCGCCTGGAGCGCCCAACATTGGGTTTGGTTTGGTGCTTCGCTTAATCATGTTAATACCTGATACCACGACACGACCATCTTGCAGAACGCGGACGATTTTCCCGCGCTTGCCTTTGTCCTTGCCCGCTATGACTATAACTTCATCATCACGTTTGATCTTATTCATAACCGGCCTCTCATCCTTATAGCACTTCAGGTGCTAAAGAAACAATCTTCATGTATTTTTCGCTACGTAACTCACGAGTTACAGGGCCAAAAATACGTGTACCAATAGGTGCGTCCTGTTGGTTCAGTAAAACAGCTGCATTTCCATCAAAACGGATCAATGATCCATCCGGACGACGCACGCCTTTTCTGGTACGCACAACAACAGCGTTCAGAACCTGACCCTTCTTGACTTTACCGCGCGGAATCGCTTCCTTTACGGTAACCTTAATTATGTCACCTATTCTGGCGTAGCGTCTATGCGAGCCACCCAAAACCTTGATGCACATAACTCGACGAGCACCACTGTTATCGGCGACGTCTAGCATCGATTCAGTTTGAATCATGACTTTTCTCCAAAACTTACTGATGTGCCTTCAGATAAAGCACCCTCGAAAGGGTGACTTAGATCTTAGAAGCACTCTCGACAACCTCAATCAACTTCCAGCATTTCGTCTTTGAAATAGGACGACTTTCCTGGATAGTGACTGTATCGCCGATATTACACTCATTATTTTCGTCATGAGCATGAAGCTTGGTTGAACGCTTTACGTATTTTCCATAAATTGGATGTTTTACGCGTCGCTCAACCAAAACCGTGATGGACTTATCCATCTTATCACTCACGACTTTACCGCTTAATATACGAGCATTAGATGCAGCTTCAGTCATTTTAGTTACCTACCTTTTGTTTCAACACTGTTTTCACACGAGCAATGTCGCGTCTAACGTTGCCGAGTAGGTGACCCTGATTGAGTTGACCAGTCGACTTGCGCATGCGCAAATTAAACTGCTCTTTCAACAAGCTCATCAACTCTGTGTTCAGTTCTTCAACTGATTTTTCACGCAATTCATTCGCTTTCATTACATCACCGTCCTCGAAACAAATGTTGTGGGAACAGGTAACTTAGCTGTCGCCAGAGTAAATGCCTCACGAGCGTCCTCTTCAGAAACACCTTCAATCTCAAACAACATACGGCCTGGTTGAATCTGGCAAATCCAGTATTCAACGTTACCTTTACCTTTACCCTGACGAACTTCAAGGGGCTTTTGCGTAATAGGCTTATCTGGGAATACACGGATCCAGATTTTACCACTACGCTTCACCTGACGAGAAATCGCTCTACGAGCCGCCTCAATCTGACGCGCCGTAATACGACCTCTGCCTGTCGCCTTTAGGCCAAACTCACCAAAGCTTACTTTGCTTCCGCGTTGGGCCAGGCCGCGGTTACGGCCTTTTTGCATTTTACGAAATTTGGTACGTTTCGGTTGCAACATATTCTGGCACCTTACTTAGAAGCTTTGGAAGCTTTCTTCTTAGGTGTGTTTTTCTGAGCACGTACCTGTTCGATACCACCAAGAATCTCACCTTTGAAGATCCAAACTTTAACACCAATAATACCATAGGTAGTTGATGCTTCGTGTGTCGCGTAATCAATATCGGCACGTAATGTATGCAAAGGTACACGACCCTCACGATACCATTCTGAACGTGCGATCTCAGCGCCACCTAAGCGGCCACCAACCTGAATTTTGATTCCCTTAGCGCCCTGACGCATTGCATTTTGTACTGCACGCTTCATTGCACGACGGAACATCACTCGACGCTCTAACTGGTTAGCAACACTTGCTGCAACCAACTTTGCATCAAGATCAGGCTTTCTGATCTCTTCGATGTTGATGTGAACTGGCACACCCATCATCTCACTAATTTTTCTGCGTAGCTTATCGACGTCCTCACCTTTCTTACCGATAACAATCCCTGGACGGGCGGTATGAATGGTAATTTTTGCGTTTTGCGCAGGACGTTCGATTACTATTTTACTTACTGATGCTTTAACAAGGCTGTTTGTTAAAAAATCACGAACCTCGATATCATTCAATAAGTTCTTTGCGTAATCTGCCTTCTCTGCATACCAGATCGAGTTGTGGTCTTTCACAATACCCAGTCTGATACCAGTAGGATGTACTTTTTGACCCATCTGAGTATCTCCTAGTTATCAGCGACCATAACCGTAATATGGCAAGTGCGTTTTAATATACGGTCAGCTCGACCCTTTGCACGAGGCCTAATGCGTTTCATTGTTGTCGCTTCATCAACAAAGATGGTAGAGACTTTCAAATCATCAACATCAAGACCGTCGTTGTGCTCTGCGTTCGCAATAGCGGACTCAAGCACTTTTTTGATCAAATGTGCAGCCTTTTTAGGACTGAACGTTAAAATATTCAGGGCTTCCTCAACGGCTTTTCCGCGAACCTGGTCTGCAACCAAGCGCGCTTTCTGAGCAGATAGGTTAGCACCCTTTAATTTAGCGGCTACTTCCATCTTAATATCCTCTCAGATCTACCGTTTAACTTTCTTATCTGCTACGTGCCCGCGAAATGTACGGGTTGCAGCAAATTCGCCCAATTTATGGCCAACCATATCTTCTGTTACAAAAACAGGAACGTGTTGACGTCCGTTATGTACAGCTATGGTCAAACCAATCATCTCTGGAAAAATTGTAGAACGACGAGACCAAGTCTTAATTGGCTTCTTGTCCTTTTTCTCCAAAGCTGTTTCTACCTTCTTTAACAAATGCAGGTCTATAAATGGACCCTTCTTCAAAGAACGTGACACAGCGTAATCCTCATGTAGTAAATTACTTGGCCGATCGACGACGTACTATCATCTTATCAGTACGTTTGTTTTTGCGAGTTTTATATCCTTTGGTCGGCACACCCCAAGGTGTTACTGGATGACGTCCGCCAGAGGTTCTCCCTTCACCACCACCATGTGGATGGTCAACTGGGTTCATAACAACACCACGTACTGTTGGCCTTACGCCACGCCAGCGTGATGCACCCGCTTTACCTAACTGTCTTAAGCTATGCTCACTGTTTGAAACCTCTCCCAGTGTTGCACGACACTCTGACAATACTTTACGCATCTCACCTGAACGCAAGCGTAAGGTAACATAAGCACCTTCACGAGCAATCAACTGAGCGTAAGTACCGGCACTACGAGCAATCTGTGCACCTTTACCTGGCTTTAGCTCAATACAATGAATAACACTACCGACAGGCATGTTTCGCATTGGTAAAGTACTTCCTACTTTAATAGGCGCATCTTCTCCTGAGCGAATCTCATCACCTGCTTTAGTACCTTTAGGAGCGATAATGTAGCGACGCTCACCATCAAGATACTTCAACAGAGCAATATGTGCAGAACGGTTTGGATCGTATTCAATACGTTCCACTACCGATGGAATTCCATCTTTGTTCCGCTTAAAATCAACGATTCTATATTGCTGCTTATGACCACCACCGATATGACGGGTAGTGATGCGACCATTATTATTACGGCCACCAGACTTAGTTTTCTTTTCTACCAACGGCGCATAAGGTCCACCCTTATGTAGGTCAGGATGATATACCTTAACTACATGGCGACGACCGGGAGACGTTGGTTTAGTTTTTACAACTGGCATAATACGACCCCTTTGTTACTCGACATCCATAAAGTCGATTTCCTGACCTTCCGCTAATCTAACATAAGCTTTTTTAGTATCTTTACGCTTACCTAGACCACGAACCGTGCGCTTAGTCTTGCCTTTTAGTACAGAAATCTGAACACCTTCAACCTTTACATCAAAAAGAGCTTCAACAGCTTTTTTAACTTCAGGCTTAGTAGCGTCGATTGCCACACGAAAAACAACTTGGCCAGACTCAGCAGCCAGAGATGCTTTTTCAGAAACAAGAGGACCTAGCAATACTTTATAAATACGCTCTTCGTTCATCCCAGCATCTCCTCAATCTTCTTAAGCGCAGATACAGTTACTAGAACTTTCTCATACGCTACTAGACTTACAGGATCAACTCCGACAACGTCACGAACATCTACACTTGGAATATTGCGAGAAGCAAGATACAAGTTTTCTTCAACGTTTTCAGAGACGATCAATGCGTTTTCAACACCTAAATCTTTTAACTGAGCGGTAAACGCTTTAGTTTTAGGTGTTTCAACTACCAGACTCTCAACAACAACAAGACGATCCTGACGAACCAACTCAGAGAATATTGATCTGAGCGCAGCACGATACATCTTTTTGTTTACTTTCTGACTATGATCTTGTGGCTTAGCAGCAAAAGTAACGCCACCTGAACGCCAAATAGGACTACGAATAGTTCCTGCACGAGCACGACCAGTGCCCTTTTGACGCCATGGCTTTCTGCCACCGCCTCTTACTTCAGATCGTGTCTTCTGAGCACGAGTGCCCTGACGAGCACCTGCCAAATAAGCAGTAACGACCTGATGAACCAAGGACTCATTATATTCTTTAGCGAAGGTCTCATCTGAAACAGATACAGAACCTTTACCAGAACCAGTGATTGTTAATTCCATTGTATCTCCCCTTAGGCCTTGATTGCAGGCTTGACAACTACGTCAACACCAGTTGCACCAGGAACCGCACCTCTAATTAAAATTAGACCACGCTCCTCATCAACACGCACAACCTCAAGGTTTTGAACAGTAGACTGCACATTACCCATCTGACCCGCCATTTTCTTGCCTTTTATTACGCGACCGGGAGTCTGACACTGACCAATAGACCCAGGAGCACGATGAGACAATGAGTTACCGTGAGTGGCATCTTGCATACTGAAATTCCAGCGCTTGATTACACCTTGGAAACCCTTACCTTTTGAAGTACCAGTCACATCTACAATCTGACCAACTTCAAAGGAAGATACGGAAAACTCGTCACCAGCTTTTAGATCTTCGCCTTCATTTTCTTCAAGACGAAATTCCATCAAACCACGACCCGCTTCAACATTTGCCTTAGCATAATGTCCAGCTGCCGCCTTAGTAACAAGAGACGCACGACGAGTACCATAAGCTACCTGAACTGCACGGTAACCATCCACATCGTTCGTTTTAACTTGAGTGATTCGATTACCTTCAACTTCGATAACCGTCACAGGGATAGACTGACCCTCATCCGTAAAGATACGGGTCATACCAGCCTTACGACCGATCAAACCAATTGCCATTTTTCACCTCAAAAGTGTACGGGGCTTTAACCCTCTATGGCCCTACTTTCGTAGTTACACTTACCCGACTTTCGCCGGCTGAAATTTAACCTAAGCTTATCTGGACATCAACGCCAGCAGCTAGATCAAGCTTCATAAGTGCATCTACTGTCTTTTCAGTAGGTTCCACAATATCTAATAAACGTTTATGTGTACGAATTTCGTACTGATCTCGCGCATCCTTATTTACATGAGGAGAAACCAAGATCGTAAAACGCTCTTTTCTTGTTGGCAAAGGGATTGGACCACGCACTTGCGCTCCAGTTCTCTTTGCCGTGTCTACGATTTCTTGCGTAGACTGATCAATCAGGCGGTAATCAAAAGCCTTAAGCCTGATTCTGATTTTTTGACTTTGCATTGGATCAGAACTCCAGTTCCAAACTTGATTATTTAAAATCTAGTTATTTAAGCTATCACCTTATAAAAAAGGAGCCGCATTGTACGGTTTACAGCCAACAGTGTCAACCCTAGCCTAAATACAAATAAAAAGGGCTGCAAATGCAGCCCTTTTTCATACTAAAACGTATCGATTATTCGATAATCTTAGCAACAACGCCAGCACCTACTGTACGGCCACCTTCACGAATTGCGAAGCGTAAACCTTCTTCCATCGCAATTGGAGCGATCAAAGTAGCAACTAACTGTACGTTATCACCAGGCATTACCATTTCAATACCTTCTGGCAATTCACAAGCACCTGTTACATCAGTAGTACGGAAGTAAAACTGTGGACGGTAACCTTTGAAGAATGGAGTGTGACGACCACCTTCATCT
>Ga0209495_1001757_pt1 | contig 14802 bp, 9 predicted proteins | sample EN1Hudsemesocosm_FD_184629 | JGI IMG/M metagenome (GOLD analysis project Ga0209495, IMG submission 184629) | Methane-oxidizing microbial communities from mesocosms in the Hudson Canyon - EN1E Hudson Canyon (SPAdes) (version 2) | ecosystem: Environmental > Aquatic > Marine > Cold seeps | place... | reverse complement strand
ACACACGTTGACTGACCAAAACCGAAATCAGTTGTCTGCTTTACAGCTTCATAGGTCAGTGTGCCGGAACGCGAAACAATACCCACTTTACCAGGCAAGTGAATGTGACCAGGCATAATGCCGATTTTACATTCACCCGGAGTGATAACGCCCGGACAGTTAGGACCGATCAGCTGTACACCCAAATCGTCACAACGAACTTTTGCGTCCAGCATGTCCAGAGTCGGAATACCTTCAGTAATACAAACGATGAGCTTGATGCCGCCATTTGCCGCTTCTAGAATTGAATCTTTACAAAAGGCAGCAGGCACGTAGATTACAGATGCATCAGCACCTGTTGCTTCTACAGCTTCACGCACAGTGTTAAAAACGGGCAAGCCCAGGTGAGTTTGACCACCTTTGCCAGGTGTAACACCACCTACCATTTTTGTACCGTATTCAATCGCTTGCTCAGAGTGAAAAGTACCTTGAGAACCGGTGAAGCCCTGGCAGATAACCTTAGTGTTCTTGTCGATTAAAATGCTCATGTTTACTGGCCTCCCGCTGCAGCTTTAACCACTTGCTCAGCCGCGTCAGTCAAGCTAGTGGCTGCAATAATATTCAAACCGCTATCGGCCAAAACCTTAGCACCAATTTCGGCGTTGTTACCTTCAAGTCGAACCACAACAGGCACTTTCACGCCCACTTCTTCTACTGCACCAATCACGCCTTCAGCGATCAAGTCACAACGTACGATACCGCCAAAGATGTTAATCAATACGGCTTCTACGCTGGTGTCAGATAGAATAATTTTGAAAGCTTCAATAACGCGCTCTTTAGTAGCTCCGCCACCTACGTCCAAGAAGTTGGCAGGGTTTCCGCCGTGCAACTTAACGATGTCCATAGTACCCATCGCTAAGCCTGCACCGTTAACCATACAGCCGATGTTGCCATCGAGTGCTACGTAATTCAGTTCAAAACGTGCCGCGTGGGCTTCGCGCTCATCTTCTTGCGAAGGATCGTGCATCTCTTTCAGCGCTGGCTGGCGGTACATTGCATTGCTATCGACAACCAGTTTGGCGTCCAAACAGTGCAAGTCACCTGCTGGAGTAATTACCAGAGGGTTCACTTCCATCAAGGCCAAATCTTTGTCAGCAAATAATTTCGCTAAGCCCAAAAATATTTGTGTGAACTGCTTGATTTGCTTACCTTCCAAACCCAGCTGGAAAGCCAAGTCACGAGCCTGGTAAGGCTGTGCGCCCGCTAGAGGATCAATCTCAGCTTTGAGAATTTTCTCAGGAGTTTCTTCCGCAACTTTTTCAATCTCAACACCACCTTCAGTGGAGGCCATGAAAACAATACGGCGACTAGAGCGATCAACTACCGCGCCCAGGTACAATTCTTGGTCGATGTCGGTGCAAGGCTCAACCAGAATACGGCTAACGGGCTGACCGTCTGCATCTGTCTGGTAAGTTACTAGGTTTTTACCCAGCCACTGCTTGGCAAAGGCTTCAATTTCACCTTTAGTGCTGACCAGCTTAACGCCGCCCGCTTTACCACGGCCACCAGCGTGTACCTGCGCTTTAACTACCCACTTGTCGCCACCGATGATATCGGCTGCGGCGACGGCTTCTGCTGCTGTTTCAGCGGCAATACCTTTAGAGACAGGCAAGCCGTATTCGGCAAACAACTGCTTCCCTTGATACTCATGCAAATTCATGATTTTTTTCCGTTCACTCGCGTTGGTTCATACTATAATTTAGTAAGAACGAACACTCAGTTATAGTCAGCGACGCTTATTCAGTGAAAAAGGCCGCCCCCTTGGTTTTCAATGAGGCCACACACGCCTAAACGTGACAACCTCCAAACACGCTGTGATTATTATTTTTTGCGCTTGCGGTTTGGCATGTGGATGGCGTGACCATTCACAGCCAAAGCGGCTTCCTTCACTGCTTCCGAGAAGGTTGGATGACCAAAAACAGTCATCCCAATATCTTCTGCACTAGAGCCAAACTCCATGGCAATTGCAACAGACTGAACCAAGTCTGACGCACTTGGGCCAACAATATGGCAACCCAATACGCGATCTGTTTCAGCATGTGCAAGCATTTTTACCATGCCGTCCGCTTCGTCAGCGGCAACAGCACGACCGATGGCCACGAATGGGAATACACCCACATTGTAAGGCTCGCCATCAGCTTTCAATTGTTCTTCGGTTTTACCCACTGATGCCACTTCAGGGTGAGTATAGATAACGTTAGGAATAATATCGTAGTTTAATAAAGGTTTTTGCCCGGCAATGCGTTCGGCTACCATAACGCCTTCTTCAGAACCTTTATGTGCCAACATTGGGCCGCGCACTACATCGCCAATAGCCCAAACGCCTGGTGCGCTAGTCGAACACAAATCATTAACGTAAATTAGCCCACGCTCATCGAGGTTCACACCACAGTCACCTGACAACAAACCTTCCGTGAACGGACGACGTCCGACACACACAATCAGCTTATCGAAGGTTTCAGTTTGCTCTTTACCGTCTACGTCAGTGTAGGTCACGACAACTTCCTTGCCCTTCACTTCGGTACCCGTTACCCGGCAGCTCAAACGAATATCTAAGCCCTGCTTAGTAAGGATTTTTTTCGTTTCTTTAGCAATTTGCTGATCCATCATGGCCAAGAAACTGTCCATGGCTTCTAAGCACACAACTTTAGAACCTAAGCGACTCCAGACACTGCCCAGCTCCAGGCCAATTACGCCAGCGCCAATTACACCTAAACGCTCTGGCACTGAATCAAATTCTAAGGCGCCGGTAGAATCAACGATAACCTCATTGTCTACAGGGGCCATAGGGATGGCCACAGGCACAGAGCCAGACGCCAAAATTACATTGTCGGCTTCAAGTTCGCTCACTGCGCCGTCAAGTGCAGTGAACTCAACCTTGCGACCGGCTAAAAGTTTGCCGGTGCCGTAGAGGGAACTTACTTTGTTGGCTTTAAACAAACCGGCAATACCGCCTGACATCTGCTTAACAATCTTGTCTTTACGCTTAATCATTGCAGGCACGTCAATGGTAACGGTGCCAGTGCTAATGCCGTGCCCGGACATAGCGTCCTTGGCATCGTGATATTTGTGCGAACTGTCTAACAGTGCCTTTGAAGGAATACAACCTACGTTCAAGCAGGTGCCGCCGTTAACGCCTTTGCCGGCGCTGTCTTGCCACTTCTCAATACACGCTGTTTTTAAACCCAACTGGGCAGCGCGGATAGCAGCTACATATCCTGCAGGGCCAGAACCGATAACAATTACATCGTATTTTTCAGACATTTTGGTTTCCAATTTTAATTCGGGTTGAGCTTGGTCCTTTGAGCTCTAAGACCTTAGAGACTCAAAGGTTTCGAATAAGAATTTACATTTCCAACAGGATACGCGCTGGATCTTCAATCATATCTTTAATGGCCACAAGGAATTGTACGGCGTCTTTACCATCAATTAGTCGGTGATCGTAAGACAGTGCCAGATACATCATGGGCAAGATTTTCACTTCACCATTCACAGCCATTGGGCGATCTTGAATTTTATGCATACCCAAAATAGCCGTCTGAGGCGGATTCAAGATTGGCGTCGAGATCAAAGAACCAAATACGCCACCGTTGGTAATAGTGAATGTACCTCCGGTCATTTCATCCATGGTCAACTTGCCATCGCGAGCGCGCAAGCCGTAATCGCGAATGGTGCTTTCAACATCAGCCAAACCCATATTTTCAGCATCACGCAACACAGGCACAACCAAACCCTTTGGCGTGGACACGGCCACACCAATATCTTGGAAACCGTGGTAAACGATGTCGTCATTATCAATTGAAGCATTCACTGCAGGGAAACGACGCAGTGCTTCAACCGCTGCTTTCACGAAGAAACCCATGAAACCTAAGCGAGTACCATTGTGTGCTTTTTCGAACTTGTCTTTATATTTAGCCCGCAATTCCATCACCGGGCCCATGTCCACTTCATTAAAGGTAGTCAACATAGCCGTGGTGCTTGTAGCTTCAAGCAAGCGCTCGGCAACGCGTTTCCGCAAGCGAGTCATTGGCACTCGTTTTTCAACACGATCACCACCGCTCACTTCAACCACAGGCGCAGGCGCCGCAGGTGCAGAAACAGGCGAACTTGACGCAGCAGCCGCAACTGCAGGCGCGCCATTTTTAATACGATTCACGATATCTTCTTTAGTTATGCGACCATCTTTACCCGTGCCGCTAACTTGGGCCACATCAATACTATTTTCTTCGGCTAGCTTGCGAGCCGCGGGGCTCAACAATTTTTCACCGACGCTGACATCCGCACTCGCTTCTGCAGCGGCCGGTGCAGCCGAAGCGGCAGCAACGGCGCCTTCAGCGAAACGGGCAATTATTTCATTGCTCGCAATGATCTCACCTTCGCCTTTCAAAATTTCTACGATGCTACCGTTTGCAGGTGCCACTACTTCCAAAACAACTTTATCTGTTTCAATATCGACAATCAGCTCATCCCGAGAAACAGCTTCTCCCGGTTGTTTGTGCCAAGTTGCAATGGAACCGTCCTGTACAGATTCGGGGAATTGCGGCGCTTTAATTTCGATGCTCATTCTTCTTCCTTAGCTATGCCTGCGCAATTTTTGCGCTCAACGCTGTCATGTAAATGTTTAAGTTAATGAAAATTTCTCTCCTTTAAGAAAGAGACAAGGCCTCATCAACAAACTTGTTTTGTTGTTCCAAATGCAAAGACATATAACCGGCAGCAGGTGCGGCAGAGGCTTCACGGCCCACATAATTGATATAAAGATTAGGGTCCACATCGTGAATAACACGGCGTAAATGGTGTTGACTGCTATACCACGCGCCCTGATTCATGGGTTCTTCCTGACACCACATTACATCGTCCAGATGTTGATAAGGCGCCATGGCCTTTTTCAATTCAATTTCTGGGAACGGATACAACTGCTCAAGGCGAATCAGTGCAACATCTTTTTGACCTCGCTCCTCTCGTGCCTCGAGTAAGTGGTAATACACTTTGCCGCTACAAATGATGACTCGCTTGACGTCGGCCGGGTCCAACTCATTGTCTGCAATCACGTTATGGAACTGCCCGTCTGCCAGCTCATCAAGTGTTGAGGTGGCCAGCTTATGGCGCAAAATCCATTTAGGACTCAAAACTACTAGAGGGCGACGCATAGGGCGAATAGCCTGACGTCTTAACAAGTGGAAAATTTGCGCAGGCGTCGTGGGGATACACACCTGAATATTATGCTCGGCACACAGCTGTAAATATCGCTCCAAGCGCGCCGATGAGTGTTCAGGCCCCTGCCCTTCATAACCGTGTGGCAGTAACATAGTTAAGCCACACAAGCGGCCCCACTTATGTTCACCACTAGTAATAAATTGATCAATCACCACTTGGGCGCCGTTGGCAAAGTCACCAAACTGCGCTTCCCAAATCACCAAACCATTTGGAGCTGTGGTAGCGTAGCCGTATTCAAAGGCCAACACCGCTTCTTCTGACAAGAAAGAGTCGTACAAATCAAAGGAGGGTTGATTTTCTTTGATATTGTTCAGGGGCGTATAAGCCGAGGCATCACGCTGGCTATGAACAACGGCATGGCGGTGAGAGAAAGTGCCTCGCCCAACGTCCTGCCCGGTAATCCGGATTGGATAATCTTGTTCTAAAATGGTGGCGTACGCCAGAAGCTCGGCCATACCCCAATTCAACGGCAAAGCACCGTTGGCCATCTTGCGACGATCGTCATAGATTTTTGCTACCTGACGCTGCACTTGTACGCCATCGGGTATTTCACAGACACTGGCTGCAATTCCACGCAAACGCTGCAAATCATAACCGGTGTCACCAGCCGTCTGCCAAGTGTGGCCAATGAAGGGTGACCAATCTACAAACAAAGATTTATCTGGCACGGAAACTAAGCCGGAGGCAACATGATCACCGCGGTCTAGAGCGGCTCGATAATCGTTTGCCAAAGCATCGGTTTCGTCTTGAGACACAATACCTTCGCTGACCAAGTGCTCAGAATACAAAGTGCGCGTGGTTTTTTGTTTGCGAATAGCTTGATACATCATCGGTTGTGTGGCCGAAGGTTCATCAGTTTCGTTGTGGCCACGGCGGCGGTAACAGACCAAGTCGATCACTACGTCTTTTTTAAATTCATAACGATAATCGGTGGCCAGCTGCGTCACAAACATAACCGCTTCAGGGTCATCGCCGTTAACGTGAAAAATCGGTGCCTCAATTATTTTGGCGACGTCAGTACAGTATTCAGTTGAACGTGCATCAATTCGCTTGTTCGTCGTAAAACCAACCTGATTATTCAATACGATGTGAACTGTACCACCGGTGAAATAACCGCGCGTTTGCGACATTTGGAAGGTTTCCATCACAACGCCTTGGCCCGCAAAAGCCGCATCGCCATGAACTACAATTGGCACAACCGTGTCGCCCTGAGTATCGTCACGTCGGTCTTGGCGAGCGCGTACAGAACCTTCGACAACTGGGGAAACAATTTCGAGATGCGAAGGGTTAAAGGCCATCGCCAGGTGAATTTCTCCACCCGGAGTCATTATGTTTGAAGAAAAACCTTGGTGATACTTTACATCGCCGGAGGTATCAACCAGCTTCTTGCCCTCGAATTCTTCAAAGAGCTCTGAAGGGTTCTTACCCAAGATGTTAACCAGGGTATTCAAGCGACCACGGTGGGCCATACCCATAACAATTTCTTTTGCGCCGTAATATCCCGAACGTTTTATCACGCAATCGAGTAATGGAATGAAGCTCTCGCTGCCCTCCAAGCCAAAACGCTTAGTGCCTGGGTATTTACTGTCAAGGTGACGCTCAAGACCCTCTGCAGCCGACAAACGTTCAAGAATACTCTTGCGCATTTCTGGGCTAAATTCAGGCTTAGACCGCACACCTTCTAAACGCTGTTGCAACCACTGCTTTTCAGCAAGGTTGGTGATGTGCATTATTTCGGGGCCTACGTGACGACAATAGGTAGATTCCAATGCTTCAATAATTTCACTTAAAGGAGCTTCGTCTTTACCAATAAATAGATTGCCCGTCTGGAAAACGGTATCGTGATCGGCTGGTGTTAAACCATGATAGGACAACTCTAGATCGGGAACCAGCTCGCGCTCCATCAATCCTAGTGGATCCAGCTGGGCCTTTTGGTGACCACGAAAACGGTAAGAACTGATTAACTGAACAACTTTAACTTGCTTGCGTTCGTGCTCGACATTAACGCCACCTGTGCCAGGTGCCGCAATGGGACGCGCCCGTCTTTTACCCAATAATTTGAAGTGCTCACGAATAACAGAGTGAGGGGTGTCCTGAGTGACTACGCCTTCAACCCGTGGCAACTGTTCAAAGTAACTGCGCCACTCTTCCGGCACCGCATTGGGATCATAGAGATATTTGTCGTAGAGCTCTTCTACGTATGAAGCATTACCACCCGATATGTGGGAAGTACTCCAAAGTAACTCCATTATACTGTCTTGCATTCCTGCCCGCCTTGTGACGGGGCCGCCTGCACTCCAGCCTTCACGGCTACAGTGATTTCAAATCTACCTGTGCTGGCAACTGCACGGTTTTGCACCGACGCTTTAGATTGAAACCAAAGCCATGTCGATTACCGGAAATACCTACCGCACAGGTAAACCGGAAGTGCCCGGCATACCCCTGCTTTTACTAGCTAATAGCTAACGTATTGCCTGCCCGCCCCTATGGCGCGCAGACCCAAATTTAAACCCTAATATGCCCCAAGGCCTAGGATCTTTAAATCTTTTTGTAGGAGTTGTGCCCGCTAAATGAGGTCTCGATTATAGTTTCGAGTAACTCTCGCGTTTTGTACTGCACACAACTAAGTATATCCGCACCGCTTTATTCTAAATCTGTGCGGCCGCTAGCGACCGCTGCATACCGCTTTAGGCGCCGCGTTCCAGCAACATATTACGAATATGACCAATAGCTCTTGTTGGATTCAAGCCTTTTGGACACACCGCAACACAGGCCTGAATACCATGACAACGGAAAACACTGAAAGGATCATCCAAACCTGCCAGACGACTTTCAGACGCTGTATCACGACTGTCGGCCAAGAAACGATATGCCTGCAACAAACCTGCTGGGCCGATAAATTTATCAGGATTCCACCAAAAAGAAGGGCAAGACGTTGAACAGCATGCACAGAGAATACACTCGTACAAACCATCAAGCTTCTCGCGTTCTTCTGGTGATTGCAAACGCTCTATCGCTGGCGCTGGCGTGTTGTTCTGCAAATAAGGCTGCACTTTTTCATACTGTGCGTAAAACTGCGCCATATCAATCACTAAATCTCTGATCACTGGCAGACCTGGCAGCGGACGCAAAATCAGAGTGTTATTTTTCACACATTCTGATAGCGGCTTTACACACGCCAAACCATTCTTACCATTGATGTTCATGCCGTCAGAGCCACACACACCTTCACGACAAGAACGACGGTAAGCCAAACTAGGGTCTTGCCCTTTTAACAGCTCCAGCACATCTAGTACCATCAGGTCTTTACCTTCGGTATCGACTTCATAGCGCTTCATGTATGGCTCGCTGTCAGCGTCCGGGTCATAGCGGTAAATTTCAACGTTTAACATATTCTTAATTCCCCCGGGGCAGCTTAGTAGCTACGAATCATTGGTTCAAACTTATCCATGGTCTTCGGCGCGAAGTTCACCGCACGCTTTCCGACCCGCTTTTCGCCGGGATAATACATTGAATGACACAACCAATTTTCATCATCGCGCTCTTGGAAATCTTCACGGGCGTGAGCGCCACGAGATTCTTTACGCTCTTCAGCTGCAACAGCGGTAGCTTCGGCAACTTCTAGCAAGTTTTGAAGTTCAAGCGCTTCAATACGTGCGGTATTAAAGGCATTACTCTTATCGCCTAAAGTCACGTTATCAATACGAACCCGCAAAGCTTCAAGCTTCTTAACGCCTTCCTGCATGAATTCACCATTGCGGAACACGCCAAAGTGGTTCTGCATAATGCTCTGCAACTCTGTGCGCAATACTGATGCGTCTTCGCCGCCGCTTGAATTGTTTACTTTATTCAAACGCGCCATAGCAGCTTCAATGTTAGCGTCTGTAGCTTCGCGGTGATCAACACCTTCACGCAATTGTTGCTCGATGAACAGCCCAGATGCTCGACCAAATACCACCAGATCCAGCAGCGAGTTACCACCTAAGCGGTTTGCGCCATGTACGGATACACAAGCCACTTCACCACAAGCGTAGAAGCCTTCAATGATTTGATCATTGCCATCGGCATCCACCGTCAGCGCCTGGCCATTAATGTTGGTTGGAATACCACCCATCATGTAGTGACAGGTAGGCACTACCGGGACCAGTTCTTTTACTGGGTCGACGTGAGCAAAGGTGCGAGACAGCTCAAGAATACCCGGTAATTTGGCGTTCAAAGTCTCTTCGCCCAAGTGGTCGAGCTTCAAGAATACGTGATCGGCGTTGGGGCCTGCACCTCGGCCTTCGAGAATCTCCAGAACCATAGAACGCGCCACTACATCGCGGCCAGCTAAATCTTTTGCGTTGGGCGCATAACGCTCCATGAAACGCTCACCGTCTTTGTTTACTAGATAGCCACCTTCACCGCGACAACCTTCAGTAACCAAAACGCCGGCGCCGGCAATACCGGTTGGGTGGAACTGCCACATTTCAATATCTTGCACTGGGAAGCCTGCACGCAAGGCCATGCCGATGCCATCACCGGTATTTATGTGAGCATTGGTGGTTGAGGCGTATATACGCCCCGCTCCGCCGGTCGCGAACACAGTGGCTTTAGACTTAATAAAGACGGTTTCACCGTCTTCAATGTTGATGGCAATAACACCTACCACCACACCGTCATCGTTTTTAACGATATCAACAGCAAACCATTCATTCAGGAAGGTGGTATCGTTTTTCAGGTTGCCCTGATATAAAGCGTGCAGCAGAGCGTGACCAGTACGGTCAGCGGCAGCACATGTACGTGCCGCTTGGCCACCACGTCCAAAATCTTTAGATTGACCACCAAAAGGACGCTGATAAATACGACCTTCTTCTGTACGAGAGAAAGGCAAACCCATGTGGTCAAGTTCGTATACCGCCTCTGGACCTACCGAACACATATATTCGATGGCGTCCTGGTCGCCGATATAATCGGATCCCTTAACGGTGTCATACATGTGCCAGCGCCAATCATCATTGGGATCATCGCTTGCGATGGCACAGGTGATTCCGCCCTGAGCCGACACAGTGTGTGAACGAGTTGGAAATACCTTGGTAATTACGGCCGTCTTGTAACCCGACTGAGCCAATTGCAGTGCAGCGCGCATGCCCGCACCGCCGCCGCCAATAACAATGGCGTCAAAAGAAATAGTACGCATATTAGACATTACTTAAAATCCCCACAAAATTTCAACGCCCCAGACCGTATAGGTCATGGTGACTAAACCAAGTACGCCTTGCGCCACTAAGCGCAACACAGTGGCTTTCGCCCCCATCATACGGTTTGTGAGGTAATCGGTGAGCACGGCCCACAAACCAATCCAGGCGTGAGCGGCAATAGACAGCAATGCGGCCAAACTGAACACGCGCATGCATAGAGTGCTATAGAGGTCCGACCACACCGCAAAGGTGAGATCTGGAGTCAATACGATAAAGCCTGCTACAAACAGGGTGTAGGCTGCCAATACAACGGCGCTAACCCGCTGGATGAGCCAATCGTATAGGCCGCTGCGGCCAAAACTTGTTACTGCAGTTACCATATCCAAGCTCCCAATAAGGCAATGATAATAAACGCCACAAACAAAGCGATCTTAGCGCCGTTCTGGCCACCTTCTAAGGTCTCACCAATGCCGATATCCATAAAGAGATGTCGGATACCCGCTACCATGTGGTAAGCAAGCGCGGCGAGTGTGCCCCATATAATAAATTGACACAGTGGATTGTTGAGCGACTCTTTCAAAGCACTAAACTGCTCTTCCGAAGCCAGGCTATTGTCTAAGGCCCAAAGTAGCACCGCTACGCCGGCAAACAGGATGACACCTGAAGCGCGATGAAGGATAGAAACATAGGCAGTAATAGGGAGTTGTATCGTGGTAATGTCTAGATTGACGGGTCTGTTTTTCTTCACGGTTGAATCACACCTCTTTGTCCAGTGAAAGGACAGATTCGAGATAACGCAAATCTGCGCGTCTCCTCAAGGGTAGCAGCTGATGACCAAAGCGTCACTTTACTGGCTTCACCCTGAAGACGCGCGAAATTATAAGGATGTAGACCGAAAAATACAAACTAAAACCGATACTTATCGCACTGTTTGCAATTCAGCCTGAAGTTTGAGCAAAACGCGGGCGAAATAGGCGGCGTAAGACAAGGTGCCACACTAATTGTGCGGCATTTTTTGCACTGTATTGACGCAGGGCAAACCATAACAATATATAGGCACGAATTAAGCGGCTATTTCTCCGGCGATTAGCTATAATTCACGGCTTTTAGCACCAATTTAATTGACAAACTCTGTGGTGACTTTATAGTTGTGCCGCTTTTGCTTCGGTTGGCCATTTGCCAACCACCTTATAAATCAGCCCGCACTTAGCGGTGTTGATACCCTAATTTTCGCAGATACAGGAGTCCGTAATGACTGATAAGAAAGCGCACTTAACGGTCGACGGTTTGGATGAAACCTTCGAATTGCCAGTTTATAGCGGTACCACCGGCCCAGACGTAATTGACGTCAGCAGCCTTACCGCAAAAGGCTATTTCACTTATGACCCAGGCTTTATGGCCACCGCCGCATGTGAGTCAGAAATCACATACATTGACGGCGGCAAAGGTGTACTGCTGCACGGCGGCTACCCAATCGACCAGCTGGCAGAACATTCAGACTACCTGGAAACCTGTTACTTGTTGCTCAACGGCGAATTGCCGAACGCTCAACAAAAACAAGAATTTGTCGATGTAATTTCCAAGCACACCATGGTGCACGAGTCTTTGGCGTCTTTTTTCAGAGGCTTCCATCACGACGCCCACCCAATGTCGATCATGGTTGGCGTTGTCGGCGCTCTAGCATCGTTCTACCACGACTCATTGGACATCACTAACGAAGAGCACCGTCAAATCTCTGCTCATCGCCTGATTGCTAAGATGCCTACTCTGGCCGCCATGTGCTACAAGCACCACGTTGGCCAGCCCTTCATGTACCCAGATAACAAGCTTGGTTACGCAGAAAACTTCCTGCACATGATGTTTGGCACACCTTGTGACGACCCTAAAGTTAACCCTGTTCTGGCTCGCGCCATGGACAAGATTTTCCTCTTGCACGCCGATCATGAGCAAAATGCTTCAACCTCTACCGTAAGACTCGCAGGATCCTCTGGCGCCAACCCTTTTGCGTGTATTGCCGCAGGTATTGCTACTTTGTGGGGCCCCGCTCACGGCGGCGCCAACGAAGCTGTTCTTTCCATGCTTGAAGAGATTGGTAGCGTAGACAACATCGACGCATTTGTTGCCAAAGCAAAAGACCGCAACGATCCTTTCCGCCTGATGGGCTTTGGACATCGAGTTTACAAAAACTTCGATCCTCGCGCTAAAGTGATGAAAGAATCCTGTGACGAAGTACTGGCTGAGCTAGGCCTTGAAAATGATCCGCTTTTGGCCATTGCCAAGCGTCTGGAGCAAATCGCCCTAGAAGATGAATACTTCATCGAGAAGAAACTTTACCCGAATGTAGACTTTTACTCGGGTATTATCATGAAGGCCATCGGCATTCCTACGGATATGTTCACTGTGATATTCGCAACAGGTCGCACCGTTGGCTGGATCGCACACTGGCATGAAATGATCAGCAATCCCTACAAGATTGGCCGTCCGCGCCAACTGTACAAAGGTTATACGCCTCGCGACTTCACACCGATGGACGAGCGCAGCTAATTATTCCTTACTAATGCACAGCACTCATAAAGGCCGCTCTATTGAGCGGCCTTTTTTTAAGCTTAAATTACCCCCCCCTCAACCCCTGTAAGCCCCGCAAGCCCCGCAAGCCCGGTAAGCCCGGTAAGCCTCGTTCTCCAGACTTGTCGACCTAGCTCAATAAATATCAATGGTCGCCGCTATCTGTCTTATACTTTTACGACTATCAATAATAAATCCAGCAAGGACACCTATGAACTGGTTAAACCGAAGTATGCAAACCCGCCTACTATTTATTGTAATGGCCGGGCTGGCCGCGCTCTTAATCGTCGCCAGCACCTCCATCTGGACCCTAAACCTACGCTTACAGGACTATCAGTCGCTCATCAGCAATAATATTTCTGTCGAGCGAGACATTAGTCAAATTAACTACCGCTTTAAAACCCAGGTTCAAGAGTGGAAGAATGTTCTCCTACGCGGTGGCGACCCAAGCAGCTTAGACAAATATTGGGGCCGCTTTAAGGACCATCAAGCAGGTATACAAAGCGATGTAAATCAAGTGCTAAGCCGTATGGGCGAAGGCAGCAGCAAAAATATGCTACGTAATTTTGGGCTCTCGCACGAAACTATGGGAAAGCGTTACAACGAGGGTTTTAACGCCTTCTCAAGCGCTGATTTTAGTGCCAAGGTGGGTGATGCTGCCGTGAAAGGCATGGACCGCGAACCGAGCAAATTGCTTAGCAATGCCGCGCGTGAAATTAGCAACGATGTAGCCAAGCTCTCAGAAAACCTGCGAGACGGCACTTCTGGGGTTATTTTTTGGTCGGAACTATCGGTGGTGCTCGTCGCCTTGCTGGTTGTTGTCATTCTATCGATAACTTTGAAACGAAGCTTTCTAGTTCCGCTAAAGATTGTAATGGGCGATATTCGCCAATTTTCTGAAGGCGACTTTAGTCAAACCCTAGACCTTCGCCGCACGGACGAACTCGGCGAACTTGCACGAAATTTAGACCACATGAAGCAGGAAATTGTCAGTATTATTTCAGCGGTTAAATCCACCTCTGGCGAACTCAACGACGCCTCATCGCGAATTAATAGCACCGCCAATGAAATCAGTGATCAAACAGGGAAAACCGATCACTACATGGACCAAGTGTCCACAGCCATGAATGAGATGTCGATGACTGTACAAGAGGTGGCCAACAATGCTTCGGGCGCAGCCGAAGCCGCACAAGTGGCTGATTCAAGCGCTCGGGAAGGCTTGCAAGTTATGGAAAAGACTATCGGCTCTATTAACGATCTCTCTACTGAAGTGGACAATGTATCTGGTGCTATGGACAGATTGGAGCAAGACACCGCCAGTGTTGGCGCTGTATTAGATGTAATTAAAGGCGTCGCCGAACAAACCAACCTGCTGGCACTGAATGCAGCTATTGAAGCCGCTCGCGCCGGCGAACAGGGCCGCGGCTTTGCCGTAGTAGCCGATGAAGTAAGAGGTCTTGCCCAACGCACACAAGAATCTACAGCTGAAATCCAACAAATTATTGAAACCGTGCAATCGGGCGCTTCGGCGGCCGTCAAAGCCATGCGGGACAGCCGAGAAAAAACAGGAGCCACAGTGGGGCTAGCGACAGAGGCCGGCACGTCAATTCGACAAATTAGTGAATCCATTAGCAGTATTCGCGACATGAACACACAAATTGCCACAGCCGCTGAAGAACAAAGTTACGCCACCGAAGAAATTACCAAAAATGTGGTGAGCATCACAGCCCTAGCACAAGAGGCTCACACGAGCTCGAAACATGCCTCAGAGATTGCAACAGGCCTAGATAAGACCTCGGGA
>Ga0209495_1001756_pt1 | contig 14803 bp, 13 predicted proteins | sample EN1Hudsemesocosm_FD_184629 | JGI IMG/M metagenome (GOLD analysis project Ga0209495, IMG submission 184629) | Methane-oxidizing microbial communities from mesocosms in the Hudson Canyon - EN1E Hudson Canyon (SPAdes) (version 2) | ecosystem: Environmental > Aquatic > Marine > Cold seeps | place... | reverse complement strand
TTCCTCATTTGCCGTAATATCCATTGTTGTTTATCTAAGTGTCTCTTACTAGGTCGGTCGACTCTAAACAGTGCTGGATTGGGTAGACTCGCTGCTAATAATGCCGCTTGGTGGGGGCTTAGTCTGTTAGCAGAAATGGCAAAGTAGCGTTGGCTTGCGGCTTCGACGCCATAGACATGATCGCCAAACTCAGCAATATTGACGTAAACAAGTAATGTTCGCTCTTTACTCCAAAACAGTTCGATAAGAATAGTGAACCATGCTTCAAATCCTTTTCGCCAAAAGCTTCTTGATGGAGATAGGAAAAGGTTCTTGGCTACTTGTTGACTGATGGTGCTAGCACCTCGAAGTTTCCCTCCAGATGAATTGCTTTTCAATGCTGCAACAATTGAATTAAAGTCAAAACCACTATGTTGGTAAAACAATTGATCTTCAGCAGCAATGACGGCAGAGAATATATGTGGAGAGATGTCATCACGTTTAGCCCATTGTTGTTCTATTGAGATAAAGCCCTTATCTGCCTGAAAATCAGTAATATGCTGGCGGATCATGAATGCCGATGTATTGATAGGGATAAAGCCAAGAATAAGAACTATCAGCGATGTACTCGCGATAAAGATTAATATGCCGTAAATAAGCCATCGTTTTAATTTTTGTAGAACATTGTTTTTCTTATTTGGCATTGATATATACCCGTAATCATTCATTTGGCAGTTCTAAAATCCGTCATCCTCGAGATCTTTTATCGGGGATCCAAGGAGTGTGGCATTCTCTACTGCCCATGGATTCCCACTTTCGTGGGAATGACTAAATAGGGAGCTGCATTTCCAAGGAGCTTGGGTATACACATCTTTTAGATTGAATTGATTGTAACGTAAAGATAAGAAAAGAAGGTGACTAGGGCGTAAATTTAGGTATGATGGCATTTTTCTTAAAGAAAATATTGATATGGATAATGCACCCATAACAGATTTCAATCAAAATCTACTGTCATTTTTGGATAAATCTCCGACGCCTTTTCATGCTGTGGCAGCGATGAGTGAATGTCTGGAAAAAAATGATTTTCGAAAGTTAGATGAACTGGACTCTTGGGGTAATTTATCTGCAGGAAAATATTACATCACACGTAATGAATCATCATTGATTGCATTCACTCTAGGTGAAGAAGACCTCGCTGAAACTGGTTTTAAGATGGTTGGAGCGCATACTGATAGCCCCTGCTTAAAAGTTAAACCTCAGCCAGAGAGAATTAAACATAATTTAGTTCAACTAGGTGTTGAGGTCTATGGTGGCGCTTTATTGAACCCTTGGTTTGATAGAGATTTATCAATGGCTGGTCGAGTAAGTTATATCGATTCTCAGCAAGAGATTAAACAGTCATTGGTTAACTTCGAACAAGCTGTGGCAACCATCCCAAGTTTAGCGATTCATTTAGATCGTGAGGCGAATAAAAACCGAACGGTTAACCCTCAAAATCATTTACCACCGATTGTGATGCAAGTGGGCGATGATGACAGTATTGATTTTAGAAAATTAGTGCTACAACAAATTCAAAAGCAATCACCTGAACTTGATATTGCCAAAGTACTAGATTATGAAATCTGTCTTTACGATACGCAGAATGCTGCTATTACAGGTTTAGATGGAGACTTTATTAGTAGTGCTCGTTTAGATAATTTATTGAGTTGTTATGTAGGACTCACCTCATTACTCAATGGTGATTTAACACAATCTAATTTATTAGTGTGTAGTGATCATGAGGAAGTAGGCAGTGTGTCAACATCAGGTGCTCAAGGTTCTTTCTTAGAATCAGTATTACTTCGATTATCAACTGATGTAGAGCAGCATCACCGAATGCTGCAACGCTCGATGATGATTTCTGCCGATAATGCTCATGCTGTTCATCCAAATTACTCAGATAAACATGATACTGACCATGGCCCGAAAATAAACCATGGTCCGGTCATCAAAACAAATGCAAACCAGCGTTATGCAACCAATAGTGATACCAGTGCCTATTTCCGACAACTATGTGAACAAGTTGAAGTGCCGGTACAAGACTTTGTGGTTAGAACAGATATGGGCTGCGGAAGTACAATTGGTCCTATTACGGCAAGTACACTTGGTGTTAAAACAATAGATATTGGTGTGCCGACCTTTGCAATGCATTCTATTCGTGAGCTGGCGGGTAGCCAAGATGCATTTATGCTAAACAAAGTATTAACTCAATTTTTTACAAATTCTTAAATTAAGGAACACAGAAAATGGCTGAAACAGTAGATGAACTAACCGTCGAGTATATGGAAGGCGACGAAATGACGGTAAAAGAACTAGATAAAGTAGTTCTAACAAAAGGTGCATGGGCAACATTATTGTACCGCTACCAAGATCTTGATCGTAAAACAGGTGACTTTGGCGCTGATAAATACACGATTCGTCGTTACCAAAAACGTAACGGTGAATACAGCCAACGTTCAAAGTTCAATATTTCTAGTAAAGATCAAGCAACTAAAATTATTGCAGCATTAAGTAAGTGGGTTGATGAATAAATCTTTAATAACAAATGTTGTAGCAGCAGGTCTTGTTGCTACAGGCTTGGTAATGGAATCTCCTTTGCGGGAACCTGTACTGACAACTGGCTTATTTGCACTTGCTGGTGGTGTGACTAACTGGCTTGCTATTCATATGCTATTTGAAAAAGTGCCTGGACTATATGGTTCTGGTGTTATTAGTGCCCGTTTTGAAGACTTCAAAATGGGTATTAATACTTTGGTTATGGAGCAATTCTTTAGCAAAGAGAATCTAGATAGATTCTTTGCTGAAATGGTGACAGAAGATGCCGACCATCATTTAGACTTTCATGATGTGATTGATGAAACAGATTTGAATCCAACATTTGACAGCTTGGTGGCAACAATTATGGAGTCATCATTTGGCAGTATGCTAGGCATGTTTGGCGGGGTCGAGGCACTGACACCGCTTAAAGATCCGTTCATCATTAAAATGAAAGTCTCACTTAACGAAATGGCTCACAGTGATACTTTCCAACAAAGTGTTAAAGATAAGCTGAGTAGTGGCCCTGTTAGTCAAGATATTCATCAACAAATTGAACATGTGGTGAACTCAAGGTTAGAAGAGTTGACTCCTGACATGGTGAAAGAAATTATCCAAACGATGATTCGTCAACACCTAGGTTGGCTTGTTGTGTGGGGCGGTGTGTTTGGTGGTCTGATTGGCTTGCTTGCAAGTCAGATTCCTTTTTAATACTTCTGTTGTGTTAGATTATGTACTGGATGTAAAATCATGATTTATATGGAAAATGATTGTATATTAATGTATGATTATTTTGTCCTTAAAATACAATGGTAAATTATGAGCATCAATAACCGTAGACATGATCGGGTCAAGCATAAAGCTAAAATCAGAGTATTAACTCATCCTGAACAAGTGTATATACTTGATATGCGTGACTTTTCGGATAGTGGTTTATATGTGCTCTGTGATGATACAAGCATTGTTGAACTGGGTAATAGTGTTGAAGTTCAAACTTTAGAACTTGAGGATGCGCCAATCTTACCCTCTAAAGTTGTTCGAATTGATAAGCTAGGTTTTGCGGTAGAGTTTGATTTCGATTAGTAGTTGGGAAAGAGCTGTAGGATTTTGTCTTTTTCATCAGCAGGCATATTAATTTTCACTCGAACACGATCGGTAAATTCTTGATCGGTTATTTTTCCCTGACACTTTTCTAAATGGTATTCGAGTAGTTGTAACTGAGAATATTCAAGTGTTAGTTCAAAACTTGTATGTTCAACCCATGGAAATATCTTGGCATCTTCTATAGCTAATTTAGCGGCCGTTCCATAGGCTCTGGCTAAGCCACCAGTACCTAGTTTAACTCCACCAAAATAACGAATAACACCCACAACAGCATTAATGATAGCACCACCTTCTAATGGGGCAAGAATAGGGCGTCCAGCTGTTCCAGAGGGTTCTCCGGCATCGTGGCAACGTTCATTAATAAAACCATCATCTTGCCTAATTCGCCAAGCAAAAGCTAAATGATTTGCATTTGGGTGCTCTGATGCCAGTTTGCGTAGATGTTGCAATGCCTCACGTTCACTATTACATGGCATGATGGCACCGATGAAATGTGATTTCTTAATTTCATAGTCGACAGAATATGACTGGCTAATGATGTTGTGTGTGGTTTGCTTATTCATAAGATTCGATACATTATATATTCAATTTAGTTAACAAGAGGGAGTTTAAAACTATGAACAAGTTAATATCGATATTCTTACTGAGTTTGTTTTTGATGGCCTGCTCACCATCAGATAATACTGCGATAGAACAATTATCACCGATAGAGTCTGCCGGTCTTCAGAGTAATGATTTTGCCGTTATCATTGATGTGAGAAGTAATAATGAATGGAATAATCAGCGTATTCCAGGAGCCGTACATATTCCTTTATCAGACTTAAAAGGTCGAATGGATGAATTAAAGTCATTTGAAGGCAAGCAACTAATTATGCAATGTGCTGTGGGTGGACGCTCAAGTAAGGCTGTAGAAATACTGCAAGAAGCAGGCTTTGCTAATGTATCCAATATGAACGGTGGTCTTGTTGCATGGCAGAAGGCTAATTTACCAGTAGAGTAATCAGCTATATAGGAAAAAGACGGCGAATGATTTACCATGTCGCATCCCAAATCGATATGCATTTGGGGGAAATACTAAATATTTAGGATAAGAAATGACAAAAATTACAGTTGATAGCAACCCAAGCCAAGAACTTTTAAACAAAATGGGCGTGCCTAGCTGGCCGACATGGGGAAAAGAAGTATCTGTATTCCCTTGGGACTTTACAACAACAGAAACTGCTTTCATCTTAGAAGGCGAATGTGAAATGACACCTGAAGATGGTAGTGAGTCAACTACATTTAAAGCAGGTGATTTAGTAGTATTCCCATTAGGCTGGAAAGGCACTTGGGAAGTTAAAAAAGAATTAAAAAAGCATTACCAACACAGCTAAAGTAGCTTTATTGGATAATGGAGTTAGTTATTATCTAATAAAACTCGTCATCCCCACGAAAGTGGGGATCCAATGATAGTGATTATTTATACTGCCCATGGATTCCCGCTTTCGCGGGAATGACTATGTTCTTTTAGAACTTAGTGGCAACTCAGCTACCGACTTTCTTTTCCCCTCCATAGAACTGTCGCCTCTGGTATGATCTGCTGATTTATCTGCGGTATTCTTCTCATGGCTAATGACAACTTCTCCTCACTTTCGATTTCGCCAGCCCAAATAGCCAATTTAGAGTCACTTGGCTATAAAAAAATGACGCCTATTCAGGCGCAAAGTCTACCGCATGTATTAAAAGGTAAGGACCTGATTGCTAAGGCAAAAACAGGTAGTGGTAAAACGGCTGCCTTTGGTATTGGTTTACTTAATAATATCAACCCTCGTTTTTTTGGAGTTCAGGCTTTAGTGATTTGCCCAACCCGTGAGTTAGCGGATCAAGTAGGTAAAGAACTGCGCAGACTGGCTCGGTTTACTCAGAACATTAAACTTGTATTACTCTGTGGCGGTAAACCTTTAGGCCCTCAAATTGGTTCATTAGAACATGGCGCTCATATTGTTGTTGGCACGCCTGGACGTCTTCAAGATCATTTACGCAAGGGCACGTTAAAACTAGATGATTTGAAGACCTTAGTATTGGATGAAGCTGACCGTATGTTAGATATGGGCTTTTCTGAGGTGATGGACGACATTATTTCCTATATGCCCGAGAAACGTCAGACTTTATTATTTTCAGCTACTTATCCAGATACAATTGAAAGGATGAGCCGTTCAATTCAACGCAGCCCAGTGAGAGTGACGGTTGAATCAGAGCATAAAGAAGGCGTGATTGAACAGTTGTTTTATGAAGTTAATAAAAACCAAAAAAATAACAGTCTATTAGGGTTATTCGAGCATTATCAGCCTGAAAATGCGATTGTGTTTTGTCATACTAAAATTCAATGTGATGAAGTTGCTGATTTCCTTCGAGGGCACGAGATTGATGCTTTAGCGATTCACGGTGATCTTGATCAGCGTGAACGTGATCAAGTATTAGTTCGTTTTTCAAATAATAGTTGTGCTGTACTTGTGGCAACTGATGTGGCTGCTCGTGGTTTAGATATTAAGTCTCTTAAAGCTGTGATCAACTACGAATTACCACGTGATCCAGAGATATACATACATCGGATTGGGCGTACTGGCCGAGCAGGTGAAAAGGGTATCGCACTCAGTCTATTTACTCAATCAGAAGAATTTCGAGTGAATGCGGTTGCTGATTACCAGAAAAAACCAAGCATTTGTGATGTTCCTGAGTCTTTAGACCGTCTTTCAAGTTATACCTTACATGCTCCGATGACAACAATTCAACTAGATTCTGGTCGTAAAAATAAACTTCGTCCAGGCGATATTTTAGGTGCATTAACGGGTGACGCAGGTTTATCAGGTTCGCAAATTGGCAAGATTGATATCTTTGATATGTCGAGTTATGTAGCCCTTGAAAGTTCAGCAGTAAGACAGGCACTCAATTACTTGGCTGAAGGTAAAGTAAAAGGTCGTAGTATTCGAGCTCGCAAGATTAAATAGCTAAGACTTCTTCAAGATATATAGATTTGTCATTCCCACGACGGTGGGAATTTAGGATAGTGCTTATTTGAGCAGCCCTTAGATCCCCGCCTTCGCGAGGATGACGAAACTGGGTAACATCATTAAAGGTTTAAAACTTTGGCAGATACAGAGTATGAAATAGGACAGCGCTGGGTTAGTAACAGCGAAGCGGAACTAGGCTTAGGCATCATCAGGGATAATACCGGGCGTAGGATTGAGGTGAGCTTTCCAGCAGCGGGCGAACAACGCACATATGCTGCGAATATCGCTCCATTAAGCCGAGTGCAATATCCTGTTGGTGATCGTGTAAAAACTAATGAAGATGTTAGTTTTGTTATTACTGCTCGACATGAATTAAATGGTTGTTCGATCTACCAAGGTGATGATGATGACGGTAATGAGATCAGCATTCATGAAATGGATCTCAATAGTTTTGTACAATTTAGCCAACCACAAGATCGCTTGTTTGCTGGTCAGGTTGATAAAAACAGCCAATTCCAATTACGTACTGATGCTTTAGCACACCAACATCGTCTTCAGTCATCTTCTGTTTTTGGTTTGATGGGCGCTCGTGTACAGCTATTACCTCATCAACTTTATATCGCTCACCAAGTAGCACAACGTCATGCTCCTCGTGTTCTATTAGCTGATGAAGTGGGCCTAGGTAAAACAATTGAAGCAGGTTTAATTATTCACCAACAGATCATCACTGGCCGTGCTGAGCGCGTATTAATTGTCGTGCCTGATAGTTTAATCCACCAGTGGTTAGTCGAGATGTTACGTCGCTTTAATTTGGCGTTTACTATTATGGATGAAGACCGCCATGATGGCTTATTAGAAGCCGGTGAGCTCAACCCATTTGAAAGCGGCCAATTAATGCTGTGTAGCTTATCAATGTTGACTTCATACCCTAATATTTATGAAGATGCACTGAATACACAATGGGATTTAATGATTGTGGATGAGGCGCACCATTTACGTTGGGATGAAGAATTAGCAAGCCCTGAATACCAATGTATTGATGGTCTGGCACGTGAAGTATCAGGTTTGTTATTGCTGACAGCAACACCTGAGCAGTTAGGTGTAGAAAGCCACTTTGCACGTCTGAGATTACTGGATCCTGATCGTTATTTTGATTTGGCTAAATTCCGCGAACAAGAGTCGAGTTATCAGCCGATCAGTGAGTTAGTGAGTCAATTGATTGCTGATGGTGCAGAGCAGAACTTAAACAATTTACAAACAGATATTGAACAGTATTTAGGCAAAGATATTTTCTCAAAATTACAGCAAGCAGATGATTTTGAGGCGGAACGAGATCTTGCGATTAATGCCTTGTTAGACAGACATGGTACTGGACGAATTCTATTTAGAAATACCCGTGATGCTGTAACGGGCTTCCCAGAAAGACAGCTGCAAAGCTATGCTTTAACAGCTCCAGATGTTTATCTTAAGAATGCCGAAACACAAGACGTTCTAGGTTTATTACAAGCTGAAACATGTATCGGTGATGATTGGCTTGAAAATGATAGTCGTGTTGAATGGTTGGCTAATTACTTAGCTGAAAATAAGTTAAATAAGATTTTAGTGATTTGTGCTCAAGCATCAACTGCACAAGAATTAGAAACGTATCTTCGTACTAAAGTAGGGATCCGTACTTCAGTATTTCATGAAGGTTTAACTTTGGTTAACCGTGATCGTGCAGCCGCTTATTTTGCAGATGAAGAAGAGGGTGCTCAAGTACTCATTTGTTCTGAGATAGGTAGTGAAGGTCGAAACTTCCAATTTTCACATCACTTAGTGTTATTTGATTTGCCATTAAACCCTGATCTATTAGAGCAACGTATTGGGCGTTTAGATCGAATTGGGCAAAAGCATAATGTGCAGCTTCATGTGCCCTATTATGAAAATACAACTCAAGATGTCTTGCTCAAGTGGTATGACCAAGGAATGAACGCGTTTGATCAGGTTTTTCCTGCCGGTGGTTCTATTTATCAAACAGTGAAAGAAGACTTGCATCACTGCTTGAATAACCCGACTGAGCAACAAGCTATTGCAACATTAATTGAACGTACACAGACATTAACTGCTGAAACGATTGCCACACTTCAACAAGGTCGTGATCGACTGTTAGAGTTGAATTCATGCAATCTACCTGTTGCTAATGAATTGATTGCTGATTTAGAAGAAGCAAGTCAAGCATCTGAGCTCTCAGCATTTATGGATCGAGTTTATGACCAGTTTGGTGTTGAACAACAACTACATAGTGCAGACAGTATTATTTTAGAACCTGGTAATCATATGTTGAATCATCAGTTTCCTGACTTACCTGAAGATGGTTTGACCGCTACGTATCAACGTCATCGAGCTTTAGTGCGTGAAGATATGTCATTTCTGACATGGGAGCACCCAATGGTGCTTGGTAGCCTTGATATGGTGATTAATAGTGATTTTGGTAACAGCGCTTTTTGTACACTTGAAACGGATCAATTTCCGGCGGGAACATTATTATTAGAAGCTATTCTTACCCTAAACTGTCCTGCACCACGATCATTGCAATTAGGTCGTTACCTTAATCTCTCTTACCTCAGGTTCGTGACAGATGAAAATGGACGTGATTTTAGTGAAGTATTAGATGAAAAAGAGTTTAATAGCCTAGCTGGACGAATTCCAAAAGCAACATCACAAGAACTCATTCGCCATGCAAGACCAAAGATTACTGAATTAATTGATCAAGCTAAAAAATTGGCAATTAGGCAGCAAAAGACTATTATCGAAGATGCAGTTGAATTGATGAATCAGTCACTGCAAGTAGAACAAGAGCGTCTGGCAGCATTAGCAGAAGTTAATTCAAATATTAGAACTGAAGAACTGACTTATATGGATGAGTCAAAACAGCTTCTGAATGACTACTTACAATCAGCATCATTAGGCTTAGATGCTGTACGAGTAGCCATTGTAACTGCCCCATAAAAAAGAACTTAGTTTTGATTTGTTAATTACGGATAGCATTTTCTGAAAGGACTCACTATATGACGATTTGAGGGAAATACTATGAGTGATTCAGCAGAAAAAGATAGTTTAGAGACAAGATCTGAAAGTTCGCATCAGAAACGTAAATCAGAACGCCGTTCAGGCCATGATCAACGAGAAATGATTAGGTTTGAGTTAGACAAAAGTGATAGACGTAGCGGTGATGATAGACGCACATCGGCAACATCTTGGGGCAGTGATGATCCTGTGTAATACAGAATATAAAACTCTATTTGCTAATAACCTAAATAACGTGCGGCTTGATAAAATCCGGTACTAATTGTCCATGCTAGTGTCAATGGCCATGCTAATGATAGCGCGGTATACCAGCCAGATTTAGCTTCAGCTCTTAGGGTAGCAACGGTTGCCAAACAAGGCGTGTAGATAAGCGTGAATAGCATAAAGCTATAAGCTTGTACCCAGTCTATTTGCTGAGCAATACCCTGCATTAATGAGCTACCCTCTAAACCATAAATAACGGCTAAAGCACCGATAACAATTTCTTTAGCAACAAATCCAAAGATAAGGGCAACAGTTAGTTCAGGGTTAATACCGGCTGGCGAAAGAATAGGTTGCATGAATTCACCAATCATTCCTGACCAGCTCGCTGCACTAGCAGGTTCAACGCCGAAAGGCATATGCGTTAATATCCACACTAGCACAACACCGATGGTGATGAACTTAGTTGCACGGCGAAGAAAATGACGAATCTCATGCCAGCCACGTAATATCATTTGCCGAGTTGTAGGGAAGCGGTAAGGAGGTAACTCAAGTGCAAAAGGTTCTGAGCTATTAAACTGACCTTTGAACAATAATGCAGTAACAATGACGGTCACAAAGGTCATTAGATAAAGACTGAATAAGACAAGCGGTGCCTGACTTGGTGCAAAAAGGGCTGTTGTCATAAAGACAAACACTTGTAAACGAGCACTACATAGTGAGAAGGGGATAACCATCATTGTCAGTAATCGTAGGCCACGGCTACGCATTGTTCGTGTCCCCATTAATGCTGGAACATTACAACCAAACCCCATTAATAACATGACAAAACTACGGCCGTCTAAACCCATTTTTGTCATTAATGCATCCATTAAAAATGCAGCGCGAGACAGGTAACCACTATCTTCGATAATCGCCATAAATAAGAAGAATAGGATGATGACTGGGACAAATGATGCCACTGTAGCTACACCATCAAAAACACCTTCGAGTAAAAAGCTATTTAATAGTGCCGGTAGCCCTGATAATAGAGGGGCTAAAGCGAGATCGCGAAAACCTTCTAGTAACCATGCAACACCATCTTGTAGAGGTGCACCTAAAGTGTAGACTGCTTGAAACATTAGGAACATAACAGTGAAAAATAGGGGTAAGCCAATCCACGGATGAAGCATGACTTTATCTATTTTTTCCGTGACGGAATGACTTGTTTGAACTGGCATATCAACACTATGGCTAATCAGCTTTTCAAGTTTATCCTCAACGGCTTGATCAGTGGCAAAATCTTCTTCAAGAGATAATACAGCTCTAGCCTGACTAGTTGATAATTCTCGTTCGATAAGTTTATAGGCCTCAGCGTAACCTTGGCCATACTTAGCACTTAATAATGCCGTTGGATAACCTAGCTCGTCACCAAGTTGTTGCGTATTAATCGTGATGCCGTGTTGTTTTGCTTCATCTGCCATATTAAGCAGTAAAACAGCTGGTAATCCCAATGCTTTGAGTTGTAATGCAAGGGTAAGCTGTCTATCAACTTGAGTGGCATTAGCAACAATGAGGACAAGATCAATCGTGTTATTACATAAAAAATGTCTAACAACTTGTTCATCATCTGAGAATCCATGTAAGTCGTAAATACCCGGTAAATCGACAAGTTCTGCCATTTGGCCTGCGATCAATAATTTTGCAGAGAGTAAATCGACTGTGACACCCGGCCAGTTAGCAACTTTGGCGCTTGCGCCACTCATTCGGTTAAATAATGTTGATTTGCCGGCATTCGGCATGCCAATTAGAGCAATACGCTTCACATTACTACCTCAATATTAGCTGCATCTTGTTGGCGAAGCATTACTTCAGTACTACCTAGCTTTAGATGTAGTGGGCCATTGAAGGGAGCAATGCGAATAAGCTCTAGAGGCTTACCAATTCGAAAACCTAGTGCATTCAATCGAAATTGAAAACCTGAATCGACATGAATTGCTTGCACTGTAGCAGATTGACCTGGTTTAAGTGCTGATAATCGGAATAAGGACGGCATGCTAAATCTCAAATCTAAATGATAATGATTATCATATAGGTTTTAAAGAATTAACTCAAGGTTTTTAAGGTTATTTATTGGATGAAGGGTAAAAATAAAAAGGCCACGAGAATCGTGGCCTTTTGGTGTGTTGATGCAGTTGAAACCTAGACTAGCAATGGAGCGATAACTAAACTAACAATCGCCATCACGTTAATTAAGATATTCATCGCAGGGCCAGAAGTATCTTTTAAAGGATCACCTACGGTGTCACCTACAACAACAGCGGTGTGAACATCAGAACCTTTACCACCAAGATTACCTTTTTCTACATATTTCTTGGCATTGTCCCATGCACCACCGGCATTAGCCATCATCAAAGCCATCATTACGCAGCAAATTAAGGCGCCACCTAATAAGCCACCTAAGGCTTCAGGACCAAGGCCAAAGCCAACAAGGACTGGAGCACCAACGGCTAAAACACCCGGCATAATCATTTTATTTAAGGCGGCTTTAGTCGCAATATCAACACAACGTGCCGTATCAGGTTTTGCAGTACCTTCTAATAAGCCAGGGATTTCTCGAAATTGACGACGAATTTCATGGATCATATCAAACGCAGCATCACCCACGGCAGTCATCGTCATAGCACTGACTAAGAATGGGAAAATACCGCCAAGGAACATACCTACTAATACAATAGGGTCATTGATTAGTAGTTGCATTGCTTCGCCACCTTGCCGAATAGATTCAACATTAACTGTTTCAATATAGGCACTGATTAAGGCTAAGGCAGCTAACGCTGCGGCACCAATGGCAAAACCTTTACCGATAGCAGCAGTCGTATTACCTAGTTCATCTAGTGAGTCGGTGATTTCTCGAGTTTGCTCTCCCATGCCTGCCATTTCAGCAATACCACCGGCATTATCTGCAACAGGACCATAAGCATCAATTGCCATGGTGATACCTACTGTTGCCAACATGCCTACAGCAGCAATCCCCACACCATATAAACCAGCATAATGACTAGAAATAAAGATAATAGCTGCAATTGTAATAACGGGAATAGCTACAGATTGCATACCCAGTGCTAAACCACTGATTAGAACGGTTGCAGGGCCTGTCTCACCATCTTTAGCCAGTTTTCTTACTGGAGCGCCACCTGTGTAATACTCGGTGACTAAACCAATGATAATTCCACCGATTGCACCGGTAAGAACAGCAATCCACAAGTTAATTGTGCCGCCTAATTGGGTGATTAATACGTAAGCAACAGCTATAAATAATAATGATGCACCCATTGTACCGATACGCAGTGCAACTTCTGGGCTTTTAGCTGAGAAGACTTTAACTGCAAAAATACCAGCAATTGAGCAAAGTAAGCCGACGGATGCCAATGCCAAAGGCATAAACATCAATACTTCTTGGCTGCTTGCCAATGTTGCGATTGCCGCGGCACTCATTGTGGCAGCAATAGCAATGCTGGCAATCATTGAGCCGCAATATGATTCAAAAATATCAGAGCCCATACCGGCAACATCACCGACATTATCACCAACATTATCAGCAATAACACCTGGATTGCGAGGATCATCTTCAGGGATACCTGCTTCAATTTTACCAACTAAATCAGCACCGACATCGGCACTTTTAGTGAAAATACCACCACCAACACGAGAGAATAAAGCGACAGATGAGGCACCCATACCGAAGCCATGAAGAACATGTGCTGTATGTGGATCACCACCGAAGACTAAATAGAGTAGCCCTAATCCAAGTAAGCCCATCGAAGCGACTGTCAGCCCCATAACCGAACCACCAAAGAATGCTACTGTTAAAGCTGCAGATGCACCGTCATCTTGGGCTGCTGTTGCCGTACGTACATTAGCTTTTGTCGCTGCGTACATTCCAATATAGCCTGCACTACCTGAACAGATGGCACCGAGGAAAAAGGCAAGTGCTGTATTCCAGCCTAAATCTGAAAAACCAAGAGCAGCGATACAAACTACACAAAAGATAGCGAGGCGAGAATACTCTGCCTTCATAAAGACCATTGCACCTAAGTGGATTTGATCTCCAATCTCAACTACTTTCCCTGATCCTGCTGGGGTTGCTTTCATCTTGCCATAAACAAGAAATGCGCAAAATAAACCAAAAATCCCCAGTGCAACGGGGAGGTAACTTAACGATGACATAGGCGAAACCTCACTATTTTTAAAATTAAATAACAGATATAACGTTGTAACTCATAAAATTGTTGTTTGTAGTGCAATCCTTTTTATACCTGTATTGTGGGCGGGTGTAAAGTTTGTCTTCAAGTAGATTGGGTTTTTATGATTGAGTGGATGGTTTTTGCCTTAATAGGTGCTATAACAGGGATCTTTTCAGGACTTCTTGGTCTGGGAGGGGGACTGATTGTTGTACCTAGCTTGATGGCCTTTTTTACTTGGCAGGGATTACCTCCTACACATTTAATGCATATCGCGATTGGCACATCTTTAATGACGATTACAGTGACATCATTATCATCCAGCTATGCCCATAATAAGTACCAGCATATCAATTGGCAGCTATTTCAATGGTTGCTTCCGGGCTTACTTATTGGGGGAATGTTAGGAGCCTATGTCGCCACATTATTTTCCAGAAGCTTATTGCAGCTTTGTTTTGCTTTCTATGTCTTTTTTGTTGCCATTCGGATGTGGATCCCGATCTTACCTTCCTCTAGTGAAAAGTTTTTAAATAAAAATAAGCTTTCAGTTTTTGGAGTTATAGCGGGCTGCGTATCTGCGATAGTTGGGATTGGGGGAGGAACACTCATCGTGCCTTATTTAATGATGGCTAAACAGTCGATGCAAAATGCAATTGGTACTTCAGC
>Ga0209495_1001754_pt1 | contig 14814 bp, 16 predicted proteins | sample EN1Hudsemesocosm_FD_184629 | JGI IMG/M metagenome (GOLD analysis project Ga0209495, IMG submission 184629) | Methane-oxidizing microbial communities from mesocosms in the Hudson Canyon - EN1E Hudson Canyon (SPAdes) (version 2) | ecosystem: Environmental > Aquatic > Marine > Cold seeps | place... | reverse complement strand
CAGGCTTTCTTGATTAGCCAATACGACTGAGATCGTCTGGATTTTGGAACGAGCCAAGCGTATTCCATTAGCTATGGACTCCCTGCTTCCCAGCAAACAACACTGCAAGCCCTCAAGTCAATCTATCGCTTTCGTTCACTAATTTTGAGCAATTTACACCCTTCCTAACAAAACAACCCGCGACTGAACTATAAACTAAACCTCTCTTTCTCAGCCAGCTAGGGTGGGCAGGTTCTTTTGCCCACCATTTTTACTGGGATTAGGAATAACTAGGAGGCCAGCCCGAGAATAGAAAGCTTTACGCGGGAAAGCCCTTTTGAGTTGGTTTTTTGTTCATTTGGGGCGAATAGTTGTGCCTTTCAACGAAGAAAATGAACGGGGGAAATGACCAAAAATGACTTTCCCCGTACTAGTGCATAGATTCACGTAGCTAGAGTTATCGAGTAGGCTCTCTATTCTAGGACTAGCTCTTGGAGACAGACAATGCGAGCATTGCCTGTAGATTCACCAATAAGGAACCTTAAAAGAATGAACTTACCCGCTTTAAAGCTCCACTACCATTAAGTTTAAGAGTAATGGTAGTGGAGCGCAGTGCTTTAGCCTGTATTAGGCACCTCGCAATAAATAAACCATTACTCATCGTTCCTACGCTCCAGCGTCACGGAACGCTGGAGCGTTCAGTAATAAATTCCCACGCAGAGCATCAATGCCATTAAGTTAAGAGAAATACAACATGGGGCGCAGTGCTTTAGCCTGCTAGTTTTAGCTATGAATGCAGGCTAAAGCACTGCGCCCCAACGGACTAATCCCTTAACTTAATGGCAGTGACGCAGAGCATGGGAACTATTTTGGTCGTTTATTTATTTCGAGTTACCTTAGTAGCCTAAAATAGCAGTGCTAAAGCACTGCGCCCCGATAAGCTTATTTTTATAGCCAAATTATCATGATGGGGTATGAATATTTTTATGATATCCCTAACTACAATAAAAAGATTGTTGCCAGTCCTAAGAATGCCATAAAACCAATACAGTCCGTTACTGTTGTTAATAACACCCCACCAGCCAATGCAGGATCAATTCCCATTTTATCTAATACAAGAGGAATACTTGCACCAGCAAGTGCCGCACAGACCAGGTTAATAACCATGGCAGCACCTAACAATAAGCCCAGATCCATGCTTTGAAACCAGATACTGGCGATAACAGCGACGATAACAGCCCATAACACACCATTAACCACACCAACAGATAATTCCTTAAACAATAACCTGGTAGCATTAGCATGACTCACCTGCCTCAAAGCCAAACCTCTCACCACTAAGGTTAAAGTCTGACTACCTGCGATCCCTCCCATACTGGCCACAATAGGCATCAATACAGCTAAAGCAACAATCTCTTGCAACGTCGCCTCAAACAAACCGATAACCCATGAAGCTAAAAAGGCTGTCACCAAATTAACCCCTAACCACACAGCTCGACGCTTGGCACTAGTCATAACAGGTGCAAACATATCCTGCTCTTCATCCAGGCCCGCCATACTCATGATGGAATGATCAGCCTCTTCTCTGATAATACCGACCACGTCATCAATGGTAATTCGTCCCATTAATCGTCCATTTTCTGCAACTACGGGTGCAGAAAGCATTTGCCGCTGCTCAAACATAGTTGCAACATCATGAGCAGGCATTAAATACGAAATACCCTTAACAGTCCCATCCATTGCATCTTGAACCTTGGTATGAGGTTCGTTTGTGACTAAGTCAGATAATGACAACACTCCTAATAAATGATCAGAGCGGTCTACCACAATCAAACTATCTGTAGCCGAGGGCATATCTCCACGCTTATGCAAATATCGCATAACCACTTCAAGCGTCACATCGGAACGAATAGTCAATACATCAAGCGACATCAGACCACCTGCAGTGTGATCATCATAACTCAGAGCTGATTCCAGGCGATTTCTTTCATGAACCCCCATAGACTCCATAACTTCAGATAATAAAGGCTCTGGCAAGACATGGAGTAAATCCACCATATCGTCAGATTCAAGATTTTCTGTTGCTTTGATCAAGTCTGATCTATCGGTAATTTTTAAAAGCCCTTGCCCAACTTCAGTATGAACCCTGACAAGTATTTCCCCCATCACGCTAGGCGGAATTACACCCCAAACCCTCGATCTTTGCTCAATTTCCAAAGACTCAAGTATATTTGCTGTTTCTGCAGGAAACAGTTCATGCACAAAGTCTCTGATCTCAACCAGAGACCCAGTCTCTAATAATTCGACGGCCTGTGCTAATAAATTTATATTATGTTCTTTGTTTAAAGTTGATGATGGCATAGGTATGAATATAGCAATAATAAGGGGGCTTTAGTGCGTTAGTTTTTGTTTTTCACTAACACATAGCTGCATCCAGGCAGCTTTAAGGTAATTCTCTGTGTCGAACAATGACATTTAAATCTGTTTTTTTAAAATGATTAACTAACATTTCAACTAAATAAACTGAGCGGTGCTGCCCACCTGTACATCCTATCCCAACAGTTAAATAACTGCGGTTATCTGTATCAAATCGAGGCACCCATTGCTCAAGAAACACACGAATATCCTTAAAAAGCTGCCGTGCATCCTCTGATTTATTTAAATAATCAATAACGGGTCTATCTTTCCCTGTAAACCGTCTTAATTCTGGCACCCAATAAGGGTTAGGTAAACAACGTACATCGAACATAAAATCTATATCCAGAGGTATGCCATGTTTAAAGCCAAATGATTGAAACTGTAATGATAAATGTTGCTCATTATTTTTCTCAAGCTGACTCTTTACCAGCTCACGTAACTGCTGCACATAGGTACGACTGGTGTCTAAAACAATATCAGCATACCTTAATACAGGCTCCATCATTTCTTTTTCGACTTTTAGCGCTTCTTTTAAAGCCACTCTGGATGTCGTTAAAGGATGTTTTCGCCGTGTTTCACTGTATCTTTTAAGCAAAACATTTTCTTCTGCTTGCAAAAAAACAACTTCACATTCAATCCCTTGTTTACGAATAGCATTTACAATACTGGTAAAATTCAATAAACTTTTTCGCTGATTTCTGGCATCTATCCCTATAGCCGTTTTCTCGTAAGTAGAAACATCTGCCTGCATTACCTGACTGATAAAACCTGCAAGCAATGTGATTGGCAAGTTATCAATGCAATAATAACCACAATCTTCCAAAGTATCTAAAACAATACTTTTCCCTGAACCAGAAAGCCCACTAATAATTAAAAGTTTCATCTATTTATCGTAGCTAAAGATTGCTTTACAAAGTAAAAAATAAAAAGCCTCTCATCAAAAAAGGGGCCTTAATGCAAGTAAGTTAAGAAGGATAAATATCTTAACATTTTCAATTTGAAGGCTTTGCAAGCGAGACTTCAGCCTCGCTTAAAAGATACGGGACTAAAGTCCCACGTCCAAATGTTAAAATAAATATTACCACCTTACTTAACTTAACTTCCATCAACCCTAACCCAATCAAGAAAGGCCTTTCATTCAGCAGTATCAATAACTACCTATGGCTTCCAGTTTTTTCTTTGTGCTTGATAATTTGACGATCTAATTTATCAACCATACCATCAATTGCTTGATACATATCTTCTTGAATATCATTTGCAAATAATTTTGCTCCGCTAACTTGCACTGTAGCTTCAGCTTTTTGTTCAAGCTTCTCAACTGTTAAAATAACATGAACATCAGTCACATTGTCAAAGTGACGCTTTAACTTACTGATTTTTTCTTCTACATGGGTTCTTAATGAACCTGTAACCTCTACATGGTGACCCGTTACACTTACTTGCATGGAATAACTCCTTATTAAAAAACTTTCTATCAATCGTCATAAAAGACGCTTTCTTTGGCTTGATGAGGGAATAGACATTGCTTCACGATACTTTGCTACCGTTCGCCTCGCAACATTTATACCCTTCTCCTTTAAAACATCCGACATTTTACTATCACTCAATGGTTTTGCCAGATTTTCATTTCCAACCATCTCTTTAATGAATGCTCTGATTGCCGTTGCAGAGCATTCTCCTCCATTCTCTGTAGAAACATGGCTAGAGAAAAAATATTTGAATTCTACTATACCATTAGGAGTATGCATATACTTCTGTGTTGTTACACGTGATATTGTTGATTCATGTAACTCTAATTCTTCGGCTATATTCCTTAATACCATGGGTTTCATGGCAATAGCCCCATTTTCCAGAAAACCTTCCTGCTTTTCTACAATACTCTTGGCAACACGCAACAAGGTATCGTTCCGACTATGTAAACTTTTAATGAACCAGCGCGCTTCTTGTAGATGTTCTTTCATACTGACATTTTCTTTACTGTTATCAGCTCGCTTGATCATTCCGGAATAAACTGAATTAACCCGTAATTTAGGTGATATATCAGGATTCAAACTGACCACCCAGCCACTTTTCTGCCTAGATACAAAAACATCTGGCACTATATATTCAGAATTTTCCGATTGAATTTGTGCTCCAGGCCTCGGATCCAGAGTTCTAATTAAGGCAATGACTTCGCTTAATTGATACTCTGACAAAGCCAGTTTACGCATTAACTTTAGCTGATCATGCGAACCTAATAAATCCAGATGACGCCTAACCAACTCTATTGCCTCAGTCCTAAAGGACGTTTCCTCAGGAATCTGCTGTAATTGAATAAGCAAACAATCTGCCAAATCTTTTGCGGCAATACCAATAGGATCAAAATTTTGCACTCGATGCAAAACACCTTCAACTTCATCCAGCTCCAAACCCTCAAACTGCGACTGTAATCCCTGGTAAATATTTTCTATTGATTCGCTGATATAGCCATCCACATTAACTGAATCAATAATTGCAATAGCAATGGCTCTGTCCCTATCAGAAATTGAAAGCAAATCTAATTGATCCAATAAATAGGTACACAAAGTAACAGGTTTACTTCGTTGTGCTTCAAAATCTGTATTTTCTTGCGCCGCTAGCGTAGGCTGAGTATTCTCATAAACATCATCCCAGGTAGAATCAACCGCCAACTCATCGGGTATATCAGTTTGCGAACCTTCACTGGTGGCATCTTCCTGTCGCTCTACTTTCTTTTCAGTATCATTCTGAGTACTAACAGTCTCTTCTTCAACTTCCAGCATCATGTTAGATTCAAGTGCCTGTTGAATTTCTTGCTGTAAATCCAGAGTTGACAGTTGTAGCAACTTAATCGCCTGCTGTAACTGAGGCGTCATTGTCAGACTTTGACCAATACGTAGCTGTAATGATTGCTTCATTAAATAATTCTATCCAACTTTAATGTCATAAAAACCTCTACACCCATACAGCACCTTATATTATCCTATTAAAATCAATTACAAACTAAAGTTATCACCCAAATACACTTTCCTTACCTCTTCATTTGCGACTATATCGGCTGTACTCCCTTCTGCAATCACCTTTCCTGCATTAAGTATATATGCTCTGTCACAAATTTCCAGTGTCGCCCTGACTTTATGTTCAGTAATTAAAACCCCAATTCCTCTTTGTTTTAAATGTGCAATAATTTTCTGTAAATCAATCACAGAAATAGGGTCTACTCCGGCAAAGGGCTCATCCAGCAAAATAAACTGCGGATCTGTTGCCAGCGCTCTGGCAATTTCGACACGTCGTCGCTCCCCTCCAGACAAGCCTAATGCTATCTGGTCTCGTAAATGAGTAATACTAAACTCATCCAGCAAATCTTCTATCAGTAATTCTGCCTGCCCTTTAGTTAAATCAGAACGAATCTGAATCACTGCCCGCAAATTATCCACAACACTTAACTTACGAAAAACTGAAGGCTCTTGAGCCAGGTAGCCCACACCTAAGCTGGCACGATTATGCATAGGAAAATGGGTTATATCCATTTCATCAAAAAAGATCTCACCTTCATCAGCCTTAATCAAGCCCACCAACATATAAAAGCTGGTTGTTTTACCCGCCCCATTAGGGCCCAGTAATCCAACAACTTCACTGGTATCCACATGCAAGGATACACCATCAACCACATGCCGACTGTTATAGCTTTTTATCAAATGCTTTGCAGCAAGCCTGCTCATTCAGCTTCCTTTTTCTTGGATTTGGCTTTAAATACAGAATGGACCCGCTTTGAGTCAGAGGATTTTTCTCCTGCTTTAATCAAAGAATTTTTACTATCATAAATAATCAATCGACTGGCTGAACGGCTAGTCCCTTGAGAAACAACCGCCTGTTCAATTAAAATCAACTTATTTTTATCAGGGTAATATTCACCCGTTAAGCCTTCACCATGAATTTCTTCTTTGCCTTCCCCTGGTAGCTGTCTAAATTTTGCTGGCTTACCCGTGAAAACCATTTTATCCACATCACCCTCTTTCATATAAACAACTAATTTATCGGACTTGATATGTAGACTTCCTTGAGTAGTTTCTACATTCCCGGTGTAAATACTGGTCCCCGTTTTATCATTATAAGTTGCTGTATTTGAATCGATATAAACCGGCTGTTCAGAATCACTTTCAAGAGCAACAGCCAGATGACTAACAGCCAATAAAATAATAATGGTAAATGATTTAATTAAAAACATAACGCCCTTTAACTTTTGACAAAAACTTTAGCTTTACTGGTTCTACAAAGGTAATTTCCAGCCCTACCCCTTCCGTTCTATTGCGATCATCAATTATTTTCGCCCATTTTGTTGTCTCTGCATAATTCTTCGATAACTGTACTTTCAAGAGGCTAGTGCTTAATTTAAAAGGCCTGATTTTTTCCGCCCCGTCTCTGCTGACCAGAACTTTCCCCATCAACTGTAAATGATCACCATCTGCTTCTAAAATAGCAGTTTCCGAATGAATCACCCACGGAGGTGCATCTGCATTATATAAAGTCATCACTGGACTCTCTAAATGCGTAGTCTGATCATCAGCATAATGGATCATTTTTTCAGCATTCAACTCACTTTTCAGCAAACCTTGTTGATCCATTTCTTTTTTATAATAGCCCGTACTAAAATAATCAGCACTATGGTCTGCAACTTTTATCACACTTTGTTGTTTTACTTCAAAAAGATCGGCCAGAAACCAGGACCCTATCACTAAAAAAAATAAAACGAAATAAACGCGATACTGAGCAAACGTCATTTCATATAACTCTTCAAAACCTCATCAAAAGTTCCTTGAGCCTGCATAATAAAATCACACACTTCCCTTACAGCACCCAAGCCACCTGCTGTTTCTGTACACCAGTCAGCATATTCTTTAACCGCAAAATTGGCATCACTTACTGCAATAGATAATCCAGCTCGCAGCATTATGGGTAAATCAAGCAAATCATCTCCAACATGGGCAGCCTGTTCAGGCATGATTCCCATGGATTGAATAATTTCTTCAAAAGCAGCTATTTTATTTTCATGCCCTTGGTAGACATACTCGACACCTAATGCCTGCATTCTTAGTGCAACAGATTGAGATTTTCGACCAGAGATCACCGCCACCTCGACACCTGTTTGTCGTAAAAGTTTAATCCCGTGACCATCCCGCGCATGAAAACTTTTATACTCTCCGCCCTGAGCATCAAAAAATAAGCGCCCATCTGTTAATACACCATCAACATCCAGAATCAATAATTTTAACTGCTTTGCTTTTTGTAAAACCTGTTCCAATTTTTCTCACCTTAGCCTTTAGCCTTATTTTAAACAATCCCTGCACGCACCAAATCATGCATATTCAAAGCACCCACTAATTTACTCTCTTCATCAACAACCAGCAGTGCATTAATCTTCTTTTGTTGCATAATTTTCATCGCTTCCGCAGCTAAAATATTTGCGCTTATCACCTGACAACCAGCAGTCATCACCTCAACTATTTTACTATCGCGCACATCAAGACTACGCCCCAACATACGCCTTAAATCACCATCAGTAAACACACCAAGCACCTGACTTTTACTATCAATAACGGCGGTCATACCCAGTTTTTTCTCAGTCATTTCCAGCAATGCTTCGGTAACAGAAGCCGTTTCCTGAACAACCGGGACTTCTTCACCTGAATGCATAATATCTGCCACCATCAACAACAAGCGCTTACCCAGACTCCCACCAGGATGAGACAAGGCAAAATCATCTCGGGTAAATCCTTTGACTTCCAGCAAGGACACGGCCAGCGCGTCCCCCATAACTAATGCTGCCGTGGTACTGGAGGTTGGAGCAAGGCCTAAAGGACAAGCTTCTTCCGCGACCGCAACATTTAAATGTACCGTAGCAAATTTTGCCAATGAAGACTCAGGGTTACCTGTCATCGCAATAAAAGGCACATCTATCCTTTTGATAATCGGCAAAATGGTTAACACTTCACCCGTCTCGCCTGAGTTAGACAAAGCCAACACCACATCCTGCTGGGTAATCATACCCAAATCGCCATGACTAGCCTCACCCGGATGGACAAAAAAAGCAGGGGTCCCGGTACTTGCCAGCGTTGCTGCAATTTTCCCAGCAATATGGCCTGATTTACCCATGCCAGTAACAACCACTCGGCCTTTACACTTTAGCATTAGCTGACAAGCATAAACAAAGTCATCATTAATCTGACTAGCCAAAGCTGACACAGCCTCAGCTTCGGTATGAATAACTGCCAGGCCTAAAGCTTTTAAATTCTGATCATGCATAGTTTCCATTATTAAATAACAGCACTCTGATAAATTACCCATTGATAGCTGAAATAGGCAAGCAACAAACCGCCACCTTCCCAGCGATTAATCCGACCTGCTTTTGTCAAACCGTAGCCCAAAACAAATAACGCTGCTGTTAAAGCAAGCATAACAGGAAAGTCACGAGAAACAACGCTTTCAGCTACTGGCCCTGGTGCAATAAGGCCTGGCAATGAATATACCGCTAATAAATTATACATATTAGAGCCGATAATGTTTCCTACCGCTAAATCATCTTCTTTCTTTAATACACTGGAAATTGAGGCTGCCAACTCAGGCAAACTGGTGCCTAATGCCACAATAGTCAAACCAATAACCAAGTCACTGACGCCAAACGATTCTGCAATATTAACAGCTGCCCAGACCAAAAGACGGGAACTGGCTAATAAGCCAATCAAACCTGCAACAAACAACAACCACGCTTTTTTTTCTGAAACATCTTCTGGCATATCATCGATCAACTCTTGCTCCAAAGGGTCGTCCAATGCTTGTTTCTGAGAATCTTTTTTTGCTGAAAAAATTAGCCAGGCTAAAAATAGCACCAACATCAACAACATTAAAATACCATCAACTTCATCAAGACCATCAAATACCATAAGATAACAAGCCAGACTAACAGCCATTAAAATAGGTAATTCTTTCTTCAGTAGATCTGACTTAAAAGCCAAGGGAGAAATAAGCGCCGTACAACCGAGGATCAAGCCTACATTAGCAATATTGGAACCCAACGCATTACCAACCGCTAAACCAGAATTCCCTTGTAATGAGGCGATCGCTGAAACCAGAATTTCCGGAGCAGATGTCCCTAAGCCAACAATAGTCAAACCAATCAATAAGGGAGATATACCAAATTTTCTTGCAATTGCAACTGTTCCGATAATAAACTTATCAGCAGCAACAACTAAAATGACCAACCCGACAACTAAAGCAACAAAATTAAGTAACATGTATTGATATATGTAATGAAATGTAATCTACCATTATGCCATTTTACACCTGCACCACCAAAGACCTTTTATTAGCTTAACTAGCAAAACCTGCACTACAACTAGCATTGACACTGTTTCCAGCCAACAAAAATTAATCCTCATCAAATCAAATCACAGCTTTTATATACAATAGTTTGACTTACCCTAGCTATCTCAGAGAAAATAGCCAGTTGACCTTTAAATAAACATTAGGCGCATGAATAACAGCGTAGATTCCGACACTGATATAGTCTCAATACAAAACTTAAGTTTTTCCCGAGGGGATAGAAAAATATTTAATGATATTTCTCTTACTATTCCGCGCGGAAAAATTACAGCCATTATGGGACCCAGTGGAACAGGAAAAACCACGCTATTAAAACTGATTGGCGGACAACTCTATCCTGACCAGGGTTCAGTTATTGTCGACAAGAAAAATGTACATCAATTAAAGCGTTCAGATTTATACACCTTAAGAAAGCGCATGGGCATGCTATTTCAAAGCGGGGCATTACTGACTGACTTAAATGTTTTCGACAATGTCGCCTTGCCTTTAAAAGAACACACAACATTAAGTGATTCGATGATTCGTTCACTGGTGCTACTTAAACTCCACGCGGTCGGGCTTCGAGGTGCAAGAGACCTTATGCCCAACGAATTATCGGGTGGCATGGCCAGGCGAGTTGCACTTGCCAGAGCAATTGCGCTGGACCCAACGATGATCATGTATGATGAACCATTTACTGGACAGGACCCTATCTCATTAGGCACTTTAGTAAAACTGATCAAAGAACTCAACAATGCCTTAGGCCTTACCAGCATCATCGTTTCACATGATGTTGAAGAAACCAGCAGTATTGCTGATTACATTTACATTTTATCGGAAGGAAAAATTGTAGGACAAGGAACACCCGAGCAAATAAAAACCCTGGATTCAGAATGGGTACAACAGTTTATGAAAGGTGATGCGGATGGCCCAGTACATTTTCATTATCCAGCAGAAAACTATCATAAAGACCTATTTGAAATATAGTCCCAATAAAAACAATGACTCAATTTTTTGAACACCTGGGAAATAAAACGCTATCTAGTTTTGCCAAACTGGGTCGAAGTTCCTTTTTCCTGATACAGATATTAACAGCAACTGTCTCTGTTATTCCTCGCCCCAGATTACTGATTAATCAATTATTTTCTGTCGGTGTGTTATCTTTTTTAATTATTACCATCTCCGGATTATTTGTCGGCATGGTTTTGGGCTTGCAGGGCTTTTATATTCTGTCTGACTTTGGAGCAGAAGAAACTCTTGGCGTTATGGTTGCCGCTTCATTGGTCAGAGAACTTGGCCCTGTTGTGGCGGCCCTGTTGTTTGCTGGCCGAGCAGGATCAGCTTTAACAGCCGAAATAGGCTTAATGAAAGCAACAGAACAGTTATCAGGCATGGAAATGATGGCTATAGATCCTATAAAACGCATTATAGCTCCCCGTTTTTTAGCAGGTTTTATGTCCATGCCTTTACTTGCCGCCTTGTTTAGCTCCATAGGCGTACTCGGTGGACACATGGTCGGAGTAGGCATGCTGGGGGTTGATGACGGCTCCTACTGGTCGCAGATGCAGGCTGGCTTAGATTTTTATGACGACATTGTTAATGGTGTTATTAAAAGCATCGTTTTTGGCTTTGCCGTCTCCTGGATTTCACTATTTGAAGGCTACGATGCCATACCTACATCAGAAGGCGTCAGTCGAGCAACAACACGTACCGTTGTTAATTCCGCTTTTACCATCCTTGGTCTTGATTTTATCCTGACCGCACTCATGTTTGGAGATATTTAACATGCAGAACACCAGAACTCAAGACACTCTTGTTGGATTATTTGTTGCTTGTGGCATTGCCGCACTATTTTTTATGGCTATGCAAATAAGCAATCTCAGTGCCTTTTCTAATAATAAGACCTACCTCATTAGTGCTCACTTCGAAAACTCAGGCGGTCTTAAAATCAAATCACCCGTATCTGTTGCTGGCGTTCGTATCGGTAGAGTCTCTAACATTTCTATTGATAAAGACAGCTACGAATCAATTGTCGAAATGCAGATAAATACGCAGTACTCCTTACCTGATGACACTTCTGCCAGCATTTATACTGCCGGCTTATTAGGCGAGCAATATATTAGTCTGGAACCTGGTGGTTCTGAAGACTTCATCCAGGCTAATGGGGTACTCGATTTAACCCAGTCAGCCATTGTACTGGAACAGGTTATTGGTCAGTTTTTATTTGATAAAGCTGCTGAATAGTAATGCAAAAATTTAATCTAACAAAACAAAGTAATGGCAATTTTTTTATCGAAGGCGAATTAACATTTTCATCGCTAAATAAAAAAACAATCCGTTCTTTTGATATTTTAAAACAGCGACAGGAAACACATATAGACTTAACAAAAGTCAGCTCTGCAGATAGTGCAGGACTGGCTCTTGTGCTGGAATGGATTAAACATAGCAAACAACACAACACAAAACTGCTGTTTAAAGGCATCCCTCAGCAGTTAATTACACTGGCCGCATTGAGCGGTCTGGATTTAAACGAATACATGATTGATATTGGTCAAAGCACTTGAGACCACAAACACTCAAGATTGCTCAACTAATTACACCCAACTTAAGGTTAGACTAAACTCCTATGGATAAACTGATTATTTCTGGTGGCGCTCAATTAGCAGGAGAACTAAGAATCTCTGGCGCAAAAAATGCCGCCCTTCCCATACTGGCAGCCACTCTGCTTAGTGAGAAACCCGTTACTATAGGTAATATTCCTCATCTGCATGATATTACAACTACCATGCAGCTACTGGGGCAAATGGGCGTGCAATTAACTATCGATGAAAGAATGAACATCGAAGTACACTCCAGCACCATTCAAAAATTTGAAGCACCTTACGAACTAGTTAAGACCATGCGTGCTTCCATACTCGTTCTTGGCCCCTTATTAGCCCGCTTTGGTGAAGCCCATGTATCCCTCCCTGGAGGCTGTGCAATTGGTAGTCGTCCGGTTGATATACATATAGACTCATTAATAAAAATGGGGGCAGATATTCAGGTTGAAGCCGGCTATATACACGCCAAAGCCAACCGCTTAAAAGGCTGTAAACTGGTCTTAGACAAGGTCACCGTAACAGGAACAGAAAATCTGTTAATGGCTGCTGTTTTAGCTGAAGGCACTACCATAATAGAAAACGCAGCTAAAGAACCGGAAGTATCTGATCTTGCGCACTTTTTAAATGCCATGGGGGCAAAAATAACCGGCATAGATACTGCCATTCTGGTTATTGAAGGTGTAGAAAAACTGGATGCCGAAGATATTCACTATGACATCATCCCCGACCGCATTGAAACAGGGACTTATCTAGTTGCTGCAGCAATCACTCGTGGCAAGGTGAAACTTAAAGATACCCGCCCAGACACTCTGGATGCCGTTTTAGATAAACTAAAAGAAGCTGGGGCAGAGATTACTCTGGGTGAAGACTGGATTGCGCTCGACATGCACGGCAAAAAGCCAAAAGCTGTTAATTTGCGTACAGCACCTTATCCAGCCTTCCCAACGGATATGCAAGCTCAATTTACTGCGATGAACACGGTAGCCGAAGGCGTAGGGGTCATTACAGAAACAGTGTTTGAAAACCGCTTTATGCATGTGCAAGAAATGCAACGTATGGGGGCTAACATTCAACTAGAATCAAATACTGCTATCTGTACAGGAACAGAAAAAATCACTGGAGCTCCAGTTATGGCTACTGACCTCAGGGCTTCAGCAAGCTTAGTTATTGCTGGCTTAGTTGCCGAAGGTGAAACACTAGTCGACCGCATTTATCATATTGACCGTGGCTATGACCATATAGAAGAGAAACTATCTCAACTAGGCGCAACCATTAGACGAATTCCAAGGTAACAATAATCATGTTAACAATTGCTGTATCAAAAGGCCGCATCTATGATGATGCACTCCCTTTACTAGAAGAAGCGGGTATTGTCCCCATAGACAACCCAAAAACAAGCCGAAAACTTATCTTGCGCACCACTCAAGATGACGTACAACTGGTTATTATTAGAGCGACTGACGTACCAACCTTTGTTGAGTATGGTGCTGCCGACATGGGTATTGCCGGAAAAGACGTATTACTAGAACATGGCGCTGAAAGCTTATATGAACCCCTGGATCTAGGTATTGCAAAATGCAGACTGATGACAGCAACGCCTGTCGGCGCACCTAAAATTGAAGGCCGCATCAGAGTCGCAACCAAATATGTTAAAACGGCACAACGCTACTTTGCCGATATCGGTGTACAGGCTGAAATCATCAAACTTTATGGTGCGATGGAATTAGCGCCATTAGTCGGTTTAGCCGATTGTATTGTCGACGTGGTTGATACCGGCAACACACTAAAAGCCAATGGCCTGGAACCCAAAGAACTGATCACTAATATCAGCTCGCGCCTGGTTGTCAACAAAGCATCAATGAAAATGAAACATCAAGTTATTCAAGCGCTACTAGACCAGTTTGAAAAAACCTTAAGTAAACGCCAACAATAGTTCAGAGGAAACTTTGGTTATATGTAGAGCGGACTTCAGTCCGCCCTACAGGTTAGCAATAAAGATAACTAATATAGTTAAACATATCGCCCAATCATTAATATCACCTTGCAAGCGTATCAGGAATTTTCATGTCTACTTTAAAAATCACTCAACTTGACAGCACGGCTACAGACTTCGATAAGCAATTAAAAAACTTACTTGCCTGGGATGAAACGGATGACCTGGAAGTCAACCAACGTGTACTGGATATTATTAGCAATGTCAGAAAAAATGGCGATAAAGCCGTCATTGATTACAGCAACCAGTTTGATCAGACACAATTCAAAAAAGCAGCTGATTTAGAACTATCAACAGAAGCCTTAAAACAAGCCTGGGATAGCCTGTCAGCAGAAAAAGCAGATGCACTGCAAACGGCAGCAAACCGTGTAAGAGCCTATGCCGAAGAACAGAAAATGCAATCATGGCAGTATACCGAAGATGATGGGACTGTTTTAGGCCAAAAAATAACCCCCTTGGATAGAGCAG
>Ga0209495_1001753_pt1 | contig 14818 bp, 8 predicted proteins | sample EN1Hudsemesocosm_FD_184629 | JGI IMG/M metagenome (GOLD analysis project Ga0209495, IMG submission 184629) | Methane-oxidizing microbial communities from mesocosms in the Hudson Canyon - EN1E Hudson Canyon (SPAdes) (version 2) | ecosystem: Environmental > Aquatic > Marine > Cold seeps | place... | reverse complement strand
AATTTCTCAAAATTGGCCAAAATTTTCAAACAGGTTTTGAAAGACGTAATGGAGGAAGCATGGCTAATTCAATTGAACTGAAGTTTAAGAAGATTCAGAAAGAGTTTTTAGAGTTTTTGAAATACACCAAGGGGCATGCAGATACCACTTGTTACAACTACAACTCTGATTTGAATATCTGGATTACCTGGTTAACAGAAGAAGATCTGGACTGGCGTAAATGTCAGCCAATTGATGTTGAACACTTTGTCAGTTACCTTTCTAAGAAAGGAACAGGCGCTCATGCTGTGGCTAGAAAAATATCTTGCCTATCTACTTTTTATAAATGGGCTAAACGCCGTGATCATATTCAAGATGATCCTATTTACTTAATAGATAAACCAAAACGTCCAAGCCGTATGCCTGTCTGGTTAGAAACAGAGGAACAGGATGATTTCATGAAAGCTACACGTAATTATGATGATATTCCAGATACGATATTTGGCCGGAGTAGGAAATCATCAGTAAAAATACGCCAGCGTTATGAACTACTGTTTACTCTGATTCAAAAGACAGGCTTACGCATTAGTGAAGCTCTGGGCTTAAAAGTAAGTGATATTCGCGTAGTCGATGGTATGGCGCAATCTGTGAAAGTAATAGGGAAGGGCAACAAAGAAAGACAAGTACCTTTACCTGAAGGTTTTATGCGTGAATTAGCTTTGTTTATGACTGATAAATCCAGGGATGAATACCTGTTTGCTAAAAAGCCCGGTGGTAAACCTATTGGCCAACATGCAGTAAGGGCTTATTTAAAGAAGCTGATGGATAAAGCGGGTATTGATAAAAAGGTTACACCTCATAAACTACGCCATACTTATGCTACCCGACTGCTTGAAAAAGATGTGCAGCTGATTGATATACAGGCTTTGTTGGGGCATGAAAGTATTGCTACCACTCAGATTTATACACATGCAGGGCAGGAGAGGTTGAGTAAATTGGTGGCGGATATATAATTTAACTACATACTTTATATTGGAACAGTTTTTGTAGGGATTGGTGCAGGAAGGGTAAAGAGACTAAAGTTATTTTATCGTTACACGCACTTTTTCAACCAACGGAACAGCAGCAACAATTTTGAGGGAATTGCCCAATATGGTAGTCAAATTGTTGCATAGTTATACATTATAAAAAATAAAAACATATTTAAACAGGAATTATAAAATGACAAGCACCCAACAACGTGCAGAACTACAACGACAAATCTGGAAAATTGCGAATGAAGTTCGTGGCTCAGTCGATGGCTGGGATTTCAAGCAGTATGTATTGGGTACTTTATTCTATCGATTTATTAGTGAAAACTTTTCCAATTACATTGAAGGCGACGATGAAAGCATTAATTATGCTGCACTCGCCGATGATGTTATCACCTCAGACATTAAAGACGATGCCATTAAAACGAAGGGCTACTTTATTTATCCTAGCCAGCTATTTGACATTATTGCCACGAATGCTAATAAAAATGAAAGTTTAAATACCGACTTAGCAGCCATATTTACTGCTATTGAAAGCTCCGCCAATGGCTATCCATCCGAATCAGATATTAAAGGCTTGTTTGCCGATTTTGATACCACCAGTAACCGCCTAGGCAACACAGTTGTCGATAAAAACACCCGCTTATCCGCTGTACTGAAAGGCGTGGAGGGGCTTAGTTTTGGCCAGTTCCAAGGAAACCAAATAGACCTGTTTGGCGATGCCTACGAGTTTTTAATTTCTAACTATGCCGCCAATGCCGGAAAATCAGGCGGTGAATTTTTCACCCCACAAAGTGTGTCTAAACTCATTGCACAACTGGCAATGCACAAACAAGAAAAGGTTAATAAAATATACGACCCAGCCGCAGGTTCAGGCTCGTTATTATTGCAAGCTAAAAAACACTTTGATAATCATATCATTGAAGACGGTTTTTTTGGTCAAGAAATTAACCACACCACCTACAACCTTGCGCGTATGAATATGTTTTTGCACAACATAAACTACGACAAGTTTAATATGAAGTTAGGTAATACTCTAATAGACCCGCATTTTGGCGATGATAAACCGTTTGATGCCATCGTTTCTAACCCACCCTATTCGGTGAAATGGATTGGCAGCGACGATCCCACCCTGATAAATGATGAACGCTTTGCCCCTGCAGGCGTGTTAGCGCCCAAATCCAAAGCCGACTTTGCCTTCGTGCTCCATGCGTTGAGTTATCTTTCGAGCAAAGGCCGTGCGGCGATTGTCTGCTTCCCCAGTATCTTTTACCGTGGCGGTGTTGAACAGAAAATCCGCCAATATCTGGTCGATAACAACTATGTTGAAACCGTGATCTCATTAGCGCCTAACCTGTTTTTTGGCACCACCATTGCCGTAAATATTCTGGTGCTGTCCAAACACAAAACTGACACCGCCACCCAGTTTATTGATGCCAGCGGCCTGTTTAAAAAAGAAACCAATAACAACGTGCTTACTGACAACAATGATGAGAAAACCCCAGGGCATATACAGCAAATAATGCAGATGTTTGATAGCAAAGCCGATACTGAGTATTTTGCAAAATCGGTGAGTGCTGAGGCTATCGCCACCAATAACTACAACCTGTCGGTCGGCGCCTATGTAAAAACCAAAGACACCCGCGAAGTAGTTGATATTACTCAGCTGAATGCCAAGTTAAAAACCACGGTTGCAAAAATCGACCAGCTACGTGCGGATATTGATGCCACTGTTGCCGAAATTGGTGATATGGGTATTGAGGACTTTTTACAGAAACTACTTGATGGAGTTGAGGTGGAATGGAAAGCGTTGGGGGAGGTAGTTAAAACTGTAACAGCACCTGCAAAGCTTAAAAAAGAAGCCTATCGTTTAACCGGGAAAGTTCCAATTATTGATCAAGGGCTAGAATTTATTACTGGTTATACTGATGAAAATGTAAAGTCAGTAGCAACTGATGAGTATGTTATTTTTGGGGATCACTCTGAACATATAAAGTATGTGGACTTTGCCTTTATCCAAGGCGCTGACGGTTTGAAAATTCTAAGACCGTTTTCTGATAATGCTAAGTATATATATTATACTTTTCAAAATTTTTACCAGAAAGAGCTAAATTATAAACGACATTGGTCTACTGCGAAAGAGACCCTAATCCCTATTCCATGTCCTGGCAGCCCAGAAAAATCTCTAGAAATCCAAGTAGAAATCGTCCATATTTTGGACGCCTTCACCGAGCTTACTGCCGAGCTTAACGCCGAGCTTACTGCAAGAAATAAGCAATACAACTATTATCGCCATTCACTTTTGAACTTTCCAAAAGTAGAGGCATAGTATGAGCAAGACGCTAACAGAAATAGCCCAGCAGTTACAATGCGCCAATAAAAAAGTACAGTTGATCTATGCCTTTAATGGCACGGGTAAAACTCGCTTATCGCGAGAATTTAAGAAGCTGATTGCACCCAATAATGATGAAGATGAAGGAAGTGATGAAGTAGATCAGCCAGAGTTATCACGCAAGAATATTTTTTACTACAATGCCTTTACCGAAGATCTGTTCTATTGGGACAACGACTTAAGTGGTGATGAAAATAGGAAGCTAAAAATCCACCCTAATGCTTTCACCAAATGGGTGCTAGAAGACCAAGGGCAAGGACCAACAATCATTGATCACTTTCGGAGATTAACGAATAGCAATATAGAGCCTACATTTAGCGCTGATTTCTCAGAAATCTCCTTTGCAATAAGAGGTGATGGTCAAGGCTCCCCAATTAAGATTTCTAAGGGAGAAGAAAGCAATCTGATTTGGAGCATATTTTACAGCTTGTTAGATCTAATCATAGAAGAACTCAGTAGCCCTGAAGATGACAGAAGTACAGGTGATTTTGACAGTTTAAAGTATGTGTTCATTGATGATCCTGTCAGTTCTCTCGATGAAAATCATTTAATAGAGCTTGCAGTTAATTTAGCGAAGTTAGTTAAATCCTGTTCAGCTGGCTTGAAATTCATCATCACGACACATAACCCGCTCTTTTATAATGTCCTATCAAATGAGTTTAATAATAAGTTATCTAAAGATCCCAACGAAGAAACAATCGAGTGGATATATAGACCTGGAGAATCTGAGAAATCCCGGTTGGACAAAAATGCTGATGGGACGTTCGTTCTTACAAAGCTAGACCGTAAAACACCGTTTTCATATCACTTGCTTTTGCTGTCAGAGATAAGAAAAGCTATTAGCAGTGGCCAAATAAAAAAATACCACTTTAACTTCCTGAGAAATATTTTGGAGAAAACAGCAACCTTTTTAGGGCATGATAAGTGGGAAAATCTTCTTCCTAAAGCAGATGACGGTAACCTAGATCCATTTGCGAATCGAATTCTTAATCTTTCTAGCCATTCAGCACATGCAGGTGAAGAGACAGGAGAAACCGAAGCAAATGATAAAGAAAAGCTAGAAGAACTCGTTAATTTCTTAAGCAGTGAATATGGATTCTGGCAACAGGAAGAACAAAATGATTGATTACAAAACCATCGCAGAATCGAACAACTTTATCGTTCTGGATAAATACAACAAAGAATGGAAAGTGGCCGATAGCTACCAGAGTGAAGATGCGTTAGAGCGTGAGCTTATTCAGGATTTGCAAAATCAGGGCTATGAGTTCCTGCCTGGCCTGAATAACCCACAGGCCATGCTGGATAATGTGCTCGAGCAGTTGCAAACGCTAAATAATGTGCGGTTTTCCGAGGGTGAGTGGCGACGTTTTGTGGAAACTTATCTGGATAAGCCTAGTGACACCATCCTGGATAAAACCCGCAAGATCCACGATGACTATATTCACGACTTTGTCTTTGACGATGGTCGCATTAAAAATATTTATCTGCTGGATAAAAACAACATCACTCGCAATAAGGTGCAGGTGATCAAACAGTTTGAGAAAACTGGCAGCCATGCCAACCGCTATGATGTGACCATTCTGGTTAATGGTTTGCCGCTTGTGCAGATCGAGCTTAAAAAGCGTGGCGTCGCCATTCGTGAAGCCTTTAATCAGGTGCATCGTTATAGCAAAGAGAGCTTTAACAGCGAGGATTCGTTGTATAAGTACTTGCAGTTGTTTGTCATCTCTAACGGCACCGATAGCCGCTATTTTTCTAATACCACCCAGCGCAACAAAAACAGCTACGACTTCAGCATGAACTGGGCGAAGGCAGATAACAGCCTGATTAAGGATTTAAAAGACTTTACCGCCACCTTCTTCCAGAAAAACACCCTGCTCAATGTGTTGATGCATTATTCGGTGTTTGATGTGAGTGACGCATTACTTGTTATGCGCCCCTATCAGATTGCTGCCACCGAGCGTATTTTGTGGAAGGTGAAAAGTTCTTATGAGGTAAAAAACTGGAGCAACCCGGAAAGTGGCGGTTTTATCTGGCATACCACAGGCTCTGGTAAAACCTTAACCAGCTTTAAAGCTGCGCGTTTGGCCACAGAACTGGAGTTTGTCGACAAGGTGTTTTTTGTGGTCGACAGAAAAGATCTCGACTACCAGACGATGAAAGAATATCAACGCTTTTCACCCGACAGTGTGAATGGCTCAGGCAGTACCGCAGGTTTAAAGCGCAACCTGGATAAAGACGATAACAAAATCATCGTCACCACCATCCAAAAGCTCAACAACCTGATGAAAAACGAAGGCGAGCTGCCCATCTACAACAAGCAGGTAGTGTTTATTTTTGATGAATGCCACCGCAGCCAGTTTGGTGAAGCTCAGAAAAACCTGAACAAGAAATTCAAACAGTTCTATCAGTTTGGCTTTACCGGCACGCCCATCTTCCCTCTAAATGCTTTAGGCGCGGAAACCACCGCCAGCGTGTTTGGCCGCGAGCTGCATTCCTATGTGATTACCGATGCGATACGCGATGAAAAGGTACTGAAGTTCAAGGTGGACTACAACGATGTGCGCCACAAATTTAAGGCCGTTGAAACCGAGGAGGATGAGAAAAAACTATCTGCCGCTGAAAACAAAGAAGCGCTGTTGCACCCAGAGCGTATTCGCGAAATTTCCCAGTACATTCTGAACAACTATCGCCAGAAGACCCACCGATTGCAGGCGAACGCCAAGGGCTTTAATGCCATGTTTGCGGTGAGCAGTGTGGATGCCGCCAAGCTGTATTATGAATCGTTGAATAAGTTACAGGCTGAGAGCAAAAAGCCGCTGAAGATCGCCACCATTTTCTCTTTTTCCGCCAACGAAGAGCAGGATGCAGTGGGTGATATTCTGGATGAAATCTTTGATGTCTCGGCCATGAATAGCAGCGCCAAAGAGTTTTTAAACGCGGCGATAGGCGATTACAACGCCTTCTTTAAAACCAATTTCAGTATCGATAGCAACGGATTCCAGAATTACTACCGTGATTTGGCCAAGCGAGTGAAAACCAAGGAAATCGATTTGCTGATTGTGGTGGGTATGTTCCTCACTGGCTTTGATGCCCCTACGCTCAATACTCTGTTTGTGGATAAAAACCTGCGTTACCACGGTTTGATGCAGGCTTTTTCACGCACCAACCGCATTTATGACGCCACAAAAACGTTCGGTAATATTGTCACATTCCGAGATCTGGAAATGGCAACCGTGGATGCCATCACCCTTTTTGGCGATAAAAACACCAAAAACGTGGTGCTGGAAAAAAGCTACAAGGAGTACATGGAAGGCTTTACCGATGTGGTGACCGGTGAAGCGCGGCGCGGCTTTATGGATGTGGTGAGCGAGCTAGAGCAGCGATTTCCTGATCCGACCGCCATTGAAAAAGAGTCCGATAAAAAAGACTTTGCCAAACTCTTTGGTGAATACCTGCGCGTAGAGAACGTGCTGCAAAACTATGATGAGTTTGCCAGTCTGAAAGCCATGCAAAGCCTTGACATGAAAGACGCCGAAGCGGTTGAAGCGTTCAAAGCCGAGCACTATTTAGACGATGAAAAAATGGCAGAGTTGCAGACAATTCGCCTGCCTGCCGAGCGCAAGGTTCAGGATTACCGTTCTACCTACAACGACGTTCGTGACTGGCAGCGTCGCCAAAAATCGGCAGAGGAAAAAGAAAAATCCACCATCGACTGGGATGACGTGGTGTTTGAGGTGGATCTGCTCAAGTCACAAGAGATCAACCTGGATTACATTCTGGAGCTGATCTTTGAGCACAACAAAAAGAACAAGAGCAAAGCCGACCTGGTTGACGAAGTGCGCCGTTTAATTCGTGCCAGCCTTGGCAACCGTGCCAAAGAAAGTTTAGTGGTTGATTTTATTAACCAAACAAACTTGGACAGCATGCTTGATAAAGCCAGTATTATTGAGGCTTTCTTTAGCTTTGCTCAAGCTGAACAACAACGTGAGGCAGAAGCATTAATTAGTTCTGAAAGCCTGAATGTAGAAGCGGCTAAACGTTATATCACGGCATCGTTAAAACGTGAATATGCCAGTGAAAACGGCACTGAGCTAAATGCAATTCTTCCGAAAATGAGTCCGCTTAATCCGCAATACTTAAGCAAAAAACAAAGTGTTTTCCAAAAAATTGCTGCTTTTGTTGAGAAGTTTAAAGGCGTGGGTGGGCAGGTTTAACCAAAGTATTATCATGGTCACTTGAAGAAACCTATAAATTTATGTGGGTGTGGAGGGGAATTTAAAACATCCCCTCCAACACCCCAAGAGTTGAGCCACTTTCCCCACCCGAAAATATACATCAGAATAGGGAATATTTATAACTTATCTTTATCTATATTATTTTTACAAACCTTTTAGGGGTCCCGTGGAAGAACCCCCAAAAGTGTTCGTTCTGAGATAATTCACTTTCCAGTAGTACCGTTTTAAATGTATTCTTTATTGGTGAGATTGGAAATTTAATTTCTTAAAGCCTATAGATTCGTCATGACGGTTCAAAAAAACGTAGGTTTGACTGGACTTATTTTCCAATCAAAAAAACTGCATTGTATGCCAGCTTTGAGTGAGATAAACCGGTTCAGTAAATCTTGGTTCAGAATATCATTTTTCAGTTAGTAAAATGGACTGATCCTTATGGAAGTAGGATATGCGTGCCTTTCAACCAAATATTCATCTTTGTCCATGCAGGATGATGCATTAAAAAGTAGGTTTCTGAAACAGTGCTTATAGGCATTTAAACAAACATAGCTCAGAACGAACACTTTTGGGGGTTCTTCCACTGGACCCCTTATAACCGAGGTGATGTGCTTAATATTCAAGAGGTTATAAGGAAATTTACCGACGCTTTTAAAATCGATATTTCCTCTGTAAGCCTCATGTAGCAAGGGTTTGCGAGGGGTCTTAGGACAAATGGTTCTTTTGGTTATTTAACCCCTTATTGCTTTTTATTATAGGATTATTTGTGGTATTTGTATCTAGGTACCAGATACAAATAAAAAGAAATAAGTAATTCTTTAAACTTTCGATTTATTATATTGGAGCGCGCTTATGAGCAGTTTTTTTAAGAAAAAAGAAGGTAAAAATATAGAGCAATTGTGTGTCAAATTTAGGCAGTTAGTCCAGCAAGAATATCAAGTAGCAGATGAACACCAGTCGAATGATTATTGGTGTCACAATGGACATAATATAGGTGACGATGAGTTAGCTGCAGTAAAGATGATTGATAGTATCGATATATCATCAGAAAATTTTGAAAGTTTAGACGAAATTAGAAGCTTTCTATTTATGAGGTTAAATGAACTAAAAAAGTCATATGACAGAATATACCCTGATCCAGACGGGTTTGGAGCTGGAACATTTCACAATATTTTTAATGGATTAGATGATAGTCGTTTTTTGGATTCACAGAAAATTGTTATTGAAGCGAAATGGAAGAAAAGTGGGTTCAATGAAGAAATTGATTATTACGAATTTGAAAATCAATTAGACGATACTTTAGTTTGTGCTAGGTTTTGTTTAAAGACCGAAGAGTACTTGCTGGCTATAGATTTTATTCAAATTCGCTTGCTTCAACTTTCATATCGACTTTTCATTTCTCATGATGAAATGAGTGAGGGAGAAGTTCTTCTTTTTTCGAAACAAATTAGAGAAATGCAATCTATGATGGTTCTTGCTCTAGTAAAAGGAAGGCTTCCTAAAATCATATACTCTCATGCTTATCGTTATATTTCTGGTGCTTGTGGGTTACTAACTTTTCTTCAAGAAAATAACTTTAGTAGAAATACTATGGAGCATAATGAGGTTGCTAGCTTACCTATAAAGTTTATTTCTCTTAGCCGGAAAAAGGCTGTAGAGGCTTCAGAACATGATGATGGAGGAATACATACATATCAGGATGGGACGTTACATTATATAGGTTATCGTGCGGCGTCTTCATTAAGTGTTTTGTCAAGTGAGCAGTTTTTGAGGTTTACTAATGATATGTTTCCTTCTATTAATGATTATATAAGTAGTCTAGAAAGCAGTTGTGCAATAATTGATTATGTAAATGTAATGGAGTTTGATGACGAGTGGGAGACTATTAAAAAAGAATTCGATCAAGTTTGGTGCTTTATTATACAACGAGGTCTGAATGGAGACACCAAGATATCCTTAGTTCAAGTTGGAGAAGCTTTAGAAATCCAATCATTGGTTGAAACCACATCAAATACAGTTAAACAGTTATTGGATCCTGATGATAAAGATGTAAAAGAATTTTCTAAAGATACAATTTATAATATTTCTAGGTTTTTATTTTCATATCATATAGAAAAGCTTGTGGAGAAGGAGACAACAATAGTAATAATACCTGACGGAATTATTGCGATGATTCCATTTTCTGCATTAAAAAATAGTTCTGGATATTATTTAGTTGATTTTTTTAAAATAATTATTGCAAATAATTTTCGGTCTATAAGAAAGATTTCGCTTATTAATTCACTACAAATAAAAACAGGTTTAGTTGTTGGAAATCCTGATTTTGACCACAAACTTGATGGTATGATATTTAGTAAATCTAAGCATAATTCTTTTTCTCCACTTCCAGGGACACTAGTTGAATGTAAAGAGATATCTGAACTAATGGGGTGGGAATTCTTAAGCAGCCAAAATGCTACAGTAGAAAATATTAGTAATGCATTTGGTTTATATGATTGTATTCATATTGCTACGCACGGTGGATATAGAAAACCTATTTCCGAACATAGTCTTAACGAGGCAATTTATAATCCAGTATTATTCTTTGAAACTACTAGAATAATACTAAACTCTTCTGTAATAGCTTTAGCTGGAGCTAATAATTTATCAGAATCCAGCACTGGATTGCTTGAAGCAAGTGATATTTTAGAACATGACCTAACTAATTTAAAAATTGCTTTTTTGTCCTTATGTCATGGAAGTTCTGGTTCTACGTTTCCTAGTGAATCTTTGTTTGGAATGGCAAGGTCATTCTTAGCTAATGGTACATTAATGACAATTGGCTCACTGCATTCTGTCCAAGATGATACGGCTAAAGAATTTGCTATCAAGTTTTACTCCGGCTTGAGTGATGGAGAGTCAGCGATAGAATCGTTTCATAACACACAGTTGTGGTTAAAGAATGAGGGTTACCCTTGGCAAAATTGGGCGACTATGCAGATAGGGATTTAGCTCTAATATATAGACACTATTGAAAAAATGGGTAACTGCCAGGTATCTGAGATACTTCATACCCTCTGTAGTGATTATTATTAGACAATCCTTATTTCCTCAAAGCCAACCTCAAACAAAACTCCAACAGCAGCATCCAGCCGCTTAAACACACGAACCTAACCTCAAGTATGGGGTTAGGTTTCTGGGTACCAGAAAGCGTGACAGTCCAGCCATGAGCGGGCATTCAAATAATATGGGAAAGTTAGGTTTTAGTTTGCAATTTTAGCTACTGAATATTATTCAGATATGTTTATCTTACAATTAATACATATTATCTCGTCTAGGGTTGCAGACTGCTCCCTATCATAATATTGGCATAGAACGAGAGTTAGATAGTATGATAACTAGACCGAGATAATAACTTGGTTAAGTTTAAAATCAGCACTAATGAGATTACACGCACATGAAACTCACATACGAAACAGTTAATCTTTTAATGTTACTGATGCCAGGTTTGCTTAGCAGTGGCATATTTAACCTTATACGAAGAAAAGTGGGATTATCAACTTTCGATAAAACTGTTGAATCATTTATATTTACATTCTTAATATACATAACATTAAATTTAACTTATGGCTGGGAGCCTCTTGCTCAAACGAAAAAGGTCGATAATGAAATCATTTATACCTTTTCCGCTGATTCATATCTTATATTTCTAACATTACTTTACTCATTAGTTCTACCGATTATTTGGGGAGCAATAGTCCACTATGATTTTCATATGTGCCTTTTAAGAAAGTTAAAACTTACTGATAGGACATCTAGAGATACTGCATGGGATGATGTATTTACAGATGAAAAACGATTTGTCACCATACATTTGAATGATGAACGAAGAATTACAGGTTGGCCTATGTATTATTCAAATAATAAAGATGAAGGATTTATGTATCTAACCAACGCAGCTTGGATAAATGCGAACAATGAATATGTTAATACAGAATCACATGGAATTCTTATTACCCGTGAGATAGTAGAACTTGTAGAATTTATGAATAATGCTAATGAGGAAAAGATCAATGAGTAAAAATGACAACATACCACCAATAGATAATCGCAAGCCTATTAATGAAGAGGTAAGGGGTGGTTATAATCCACCAAGCTCTGAACAACGCCCAAACCCACCAGCTAAACCACCAGAAAAACCAAAGAAAGATTAGTAAAAAACTTAAATTACTAACTAAGCCAATATAAAAACCAGCACAAGTAACAGTTGAATGTAGTGGTGACACGGCTTTTAAAGGCTGGGAAAATCTTGTAGAAAGGACTTTTATTAAAGTATTTGATAAAGAATCAGCAGAGTTTAAGCATTTAAGGTTTTTTATTGAAGATTTTAAAATGTTAATATCTTCAATAAAGCAATGCCTTGAGGAGCTAGAAGAAGATCGATAAGATGTTATTTCTATTACAAGAGCGTTAAGCGAATAAGATGCCGTTTATGCACAATACCCCTATGTCAAAATGGCTCCCTTTTGATGTATACAAGATGTTGTGTTTTGCCTAAGATGATATGAGAATGTCATTTTGAGACATTGAAAGAAACACGCCATGCCCTACGTTTCAAAAAGTTTACGTTGTGATGCACATATTTGCAGCTAATGTGAGTTCTGATGGATGTTTGCAAATAAATTGGATTCATTCTCATTTAATGTGAGCCAAAGTCCCTTTATATTTGCAAATAATTTGAGCCCAAAATGGCGTTGTTTGCGAGCCGCAACACCTATCATAGTCTTTACAAATTCAATGATCTTTAGGAACCTGAATAGACCCATCAGAAATACCTTTCGCCATTAATTCAAGCAACTTAGAAAAACGACAGAAGCCTTTATATTCAGATGTAAGATAGTTCATTTGTGTTTGTGTTGTAGTATCCATTATTTGCTTAAATGATTCCATGTAATCAAAAAGTGTAGTCAATAATTGTCCATTCCCCGTGTCAGTATCTGGAAATGAATTAACATGACTATCAATACGTTTAACTAGATTTAATTGGGTACTGTTGATATTCATAAATATTCTAAAAGGTTAAAGATATTTTTGTGGTGTTCTTTTATTTGTTTATCTTCTTTATACATTGGTTTCATGCATTATAGGGGTAATTATTGAATAATCAATATTCTGCTCGTCCATCATTTCGAGCCTCCGTGCTGCTTTGCGTATTCAAATTGACGTTGTTTGTTTCCCTCTGGATCTAATAAGCCAACAAGACTGGCTAAGCTCGTTTCTCTATTGTTCCCATATTCATAAAATGTAATTAAGTCGAACGCATCACCACAAACGCCACCATCAACAGGTAAACCAATTGATTGATCACTAGCATGGTGAGAGAACCAACGCCCATCAGTAAAGGCAATTAGCCCAGCTTTACCGCTGGAGGTGTTAGGTGATATCCATTTTCGACCATGCCTTTTATAACCGTATTTTTTGAGTAAAATATCAGTGCTCAGAGTGTCATTAATAGCTTGAATGTCGAATGTATTGGAGTTGGTGCGGCTTTTGAGTGTTATTGATATCTTTGCATAGATAGCGGCTCGCTTTGCCTTTCGGTCATTAATAATAGCCAATAGCTTGGATGGTGTTGAATCTATAGCAATGCCAGTGCTTACATAGTATTCATAGTGCTGACCTTTGTTTGGTGCATACATTATTTGCTGGAGTCTTACGGCTGAACAATCACTATTGAATAATATTTGTAATGCTTCTTGTAAATCAAACCACGAATCACACCCTATGTATTTTTTGATTTCTATAAGAATACGCCACCGCTTATCCTCATCGGTTGAGGACTTAGCTGCATAAATTCCATAGCTAGTAATGCTTAAATTATCGAGTTTGGTTTTAATTTCATCAATGGATAAATTACCACTATCAAGGTCAACCCATAATAATGACATTTCGCCCCAGTCAATAATGGCTGCTTTGGTTTTTAATCCTGATAATTGAACTGCCCAGCACTGAGCCTGGTCTTTAGGTGTTGAAAGTGGTTTGCTTAGCGCGTAACAGACCTCAAGCCAGTTTTTAAGGCCATTGTCTCTATCTGCAAAGTGGTTTTTAAATGTAGCTATAACGGGTTTTGAGTCCATTTTACTTACCGGGGTATTCAACTGTATCACCTATCTTAACTTTAGCATTCCATTCTTCCATTAAATCGTGCTGCAAAATTTTACGTTGTGTCACTTTTATCTCCCAATAATTAAAACTTTGCTGGCCTACAAATCATTTAATATTCCTAGAATATCAGAATTTACTCCATTCCCCACAAACCTTAACTCCACCGCCTCATCCCCAGGCCTCAACCAAAACTGCACAACCACTTCCCCCCGAATAGCCACCATATTCAAATAATCATCCAAATCCCCTGCCCTAGCATAATGCAATCTAACCGTACTTCCTCCAAAAATAACAGGATGGTACAGTTCAATATTATTCACATTTACCTGCAATCCAGAGTCTACAAACAGCTCACCAAGCAAATAATAATCATGGTTAGCCTTCAGATTATCCACCAGCCAACGCAAAGAACGGCCATTCATTTTTATGCGCTGCGTAATCACCCGTAACGGTTCACCCTTAATCAATACGGCTTCAGTTGGATAGAGGTTATGATTAGCCTCACTCTCCCCTACTGCCCTAGATTTACCCTTATACTCAACAATCAAACCACCCTGCCATGCTCCCAATATCGGACAGTTACATTCAATATGTTCTAGCGTCAAATTATCTATCGCGTTCAATTCCAGGGAATAAAAGTTCTTCCCCTGAACCTTCACATATTCATCATGTGCAATCTCAAAGTTTCTCAGTAATTGATGCAACCCACCCCGTAACCCCAAATTACTCATTGGGTACAATCCAATGCAAAACACCACCATTGAGCACAGCAATATCATTTCTGCCTTACTGCCAACTTCCAAGCGAAACTTAATCTTGCCTGGCATGACCACGCGAATAGGTGATGGCCAAAACAAATCCACACCACGAATATTGGCCATGTCTATTTGAAGGTGTGACCAATATCCTCCAACTATCGCCCAGAAATATAAAGGATAGTATGCATACAAAGGAGAGGCGATAGCACACAGAATAGCCACACCTATAAATGAATGGGTAATCGTTCGGTGACCAAAGTGTTTTTCCAGTGGGACTGATAT
>Ga0209495_1001752_pt1 | contig 14822 bp, 13 predicted proteins | sample EN1Hudsemesocosm_FD_184629 | JGI IMG/M metagenome (GOLD analysis project Ga0209495, IMG submission 184629) | Methane-oxidizing microbial communities from mesocosms in the Hudson Canyon - EN1E Hudson Canyon (SPAdes) (version 2) | ecosystem: Environmental > Aquatic > Marine > Cold seeps | place... | reverse complement strand
AATTTACTTAGCTCGATGAATATGCGTGCAAAAATGCAATTACGTTTACAAGAAACCGTTGAAAGCCTTTCAATTGTTGCGATTACAACCTACATTGTCAATCTGTTTCACTCGATTTTAGTTAGCTTTCAAAGTGCAGAGATACTTACCATAAAGCCTGAACTTATCTCTGGCGCATCCATTCCCGTTGTATTAATTTTTGTCGCTATCGTTATTAGGCGTTTACATAAAGTCATTAAAAACATTGACGATTGATTTTATGTAATCCCCCCGAAAAACAAACTCAGTTAAAAATAGAAAATTCTAATACACTATTAGTAGGGGGTTTTTATGAAAAAAACACGACACACCGATAGCCAGATTATTGCGATTTTAAAACAAAATGAATCCGGCACTTCCGTTGCTGAACTTTGCCGAGAGCATGGTATGAGCCAAGCTAGTTTTTATAAATGGCGTTCAAAGTATGGCCGTCTCGACGCAAAGAGATTGCACAACGTGCTCGTGGGGGCTATAAGGTTAGCATTCGTTTGGTTTGCGCCCTGCTTTCTATTAGTCCGACAGCTACCGCTATCAGCCTATATTAAGCAGTAAAAATGCAAAAATTGCGGATTGGTTATTACGCCTCACAGCCACTCATAAACGCTGGGGATTTGGCTTATGTTTTCTTTATCTTCGTATTATTAAAGGCTTTGGCTGGAATCATAAACGTGTGTACCGCATTTACCGCGAGTGTGAGCTTAACTTAAGAATCAAACCTAAACGACGAATCAAACGTGATAAACCAGAGGTGCTAAGTGTCCAATCAAGTTTAGTCGATGGACTTTATGAGTGATTCACTTGCTGATGGCCGTGCAATCCGCACCTCCATCGTGATGGATGATTACAACCGCGAAGCACTGGGAATTGAGGTCGATTTATCACTCCCAGCGCGAGAGTCGTTAGGTCATTAGAGCAAATCATTGAGTGGCGAGGCAAACCAAAGACCATCCGTTGTGACAATGGGCATGAATATATCAGCCAGCCCTTAATTGATTGGACGAATAAACAGCATATTACCTTGCTTTATACTCAACCGGGAAAGCCAACGCAAAATGCCTATATTGAACGGTTTAATAGGACAGCCCGTCATGAATGGCTAGGTCTTCACTTATTTGAATCAATAGAGCACGCTCAATTATTAGCAACACAATGGCTTTGGACTTACAATAACGAACGACCGCATTCAGCAATTGGAGGTATTCCGCCTCGCTATTTACTGGATGCAGCATAAATCTCTATTTTTAATTTAGGTTAATAATGAGGGGGATTACAGTGTACAGTTTCACCAGGTTATATACCTAATTAAAGCAGGAATGTTTTGGTATTGGTATTGTAAAGGTGCAACTCTAAAAATAAAAGGGTAACGTTTCCTTTAGCTAGGACTCAGAGGGAGTCCCCAGCCAGAAATTTGTTTATGTCTAATATAAAGTAACCCTCAGATTCAAAAATTTTGCCTTGCACTACTGATTTGCTTAGTAAAAATCCCTCCTTCATTCTAGTCTGCCACCTATTTTCAATGTAATCCTGAAATGGAGCAAAATATTTAGGGGGGTAGGTAACGTAACTTTTATTAACCAGAAAGTAGCTAACACCATAGTTATCTCTTAACTTTTTAATTGGCTCTACATTGCTTGTGGAATAGGCATCAATCAATAAATACATTCTCTGTCGCATTTCAATTAAATACCCTTGATGACTAGGGTAATGCGCCTTTCCAAGAATTAATACACGATGCTTCGTAATATAGGGAATAAGTTCTGTTACATTTCTTCCAACTGTATGCGTGGGCCAGCCGGCAATTAATGCATTTTTCGGTAATTTTTGCACAAAATCTAGCACTTTACGGGTCTCAGCATCAATTTTAGAAGAATAACCAATGTTTTTTTGACTACCCCCATCCAAAGTTAAGGTAAACATAAAAAGAAATAGCAGAGGCAAGTAGGATGAATAGTTTGTGTTTTTTGAATAACTAAATATCTTTGTCACTCCTAAAGGCAATAGAACAGAAAATATTATTGCAAAGGGATACAGGAAAAAACGGTAAACCCAAAAAGGTTTCAATACAAAGGCTAAAGAAATAACGATAATGTTAACGAGAATAAAAATTTCCAGCATTTTTTTATTCTGAGAGTTTTTCGTATAGCTAATAAACCCATACAATGATAAAGATAAATAAATTAATAGCAGGACGATATTCCAACCACTTAGGTTTATTGCTTCTTTAAATTGATCAAGAAATTTAGATAGTATGTAGAATTGAGGGTTTGTAACCCCAATAAAATTTCTACCTTCAGGGCCATTTTCTGGATATTTTTCTATTTCCTGAAATAATGCGAGAGGCTCACCAAACCCCTCCTTTGGCTGTAAAACAGTAGAGCCAAGGATAATCGAAATCCCACCGACAACCCCTAGGATAGCAATTACTCTAATGATGATTGAGGGGGATAATACCTTTAGTTTATCCTTATAAAAAATGAGAAGGTAGCCTGCTAATGACAGGCCAATGATAGGTGTAACAAGAGGGTATAAAGCACTTGATAAGAGCGTTAAGACTACAACCCCCAATACACTGTTATAAAGCAGTGCAACGAGAGCCCAACCTAAAAGTGGAAAAGCAAAGGCATGAGGTATTGCCGAAGTAATCTGGTAGAGAAATAAGGGCTGAGAAAGCACTAGCCCAAATGTGCCGATGAAACCAATGATACCTTGCAACTTCCATCCAACTAAAGCGACTGAAACAAGTAGTAGTATCCACAATATAATCGGCATAATACGGTGTAATTGCAACAAATTTCCGCCGTAAGATAACCAGGAGCTAGTGATAAAATCATATAAAACAGGCTGGTTGCTGCTCAGATAGTAAGATGTAATATAATCACCACTAAAAAGGCTGGGATCATTTATGTGATAGTAAGGAAAAAGTTGACGTAATTCCTCATGCAGCAGATTTAAATCTAAAATAATGGATATTTGTTGCGTAAATACAAAAAGGTAATAACTAATTATTGATAGTACAAATAAGGTTTTTAGAAAATCACATTTCTTTTTAAAAAGCTTAGCTTCATTTTTATTATAATTCATCATCTCGATTAAGTGTTATTTCTTAGTTATTTAGTCTCAAAACAAAAAGTCAACTTTTCATTTAAAGTCAAATAAATTAGGCGCGCCATCCTAGTTCATGAAACACCGGGACGCCCTATCGCCATTGTTCATTCACCTGCGGAGCGATTTATGGAAGTCCCAGTACGCCTTGCTACGCTTCAACTACGCACAAAAGATGCTTCGTTAAAGCTACCTCATTTACTTGACGGCTGTCGGGATAACTACTTGCCTCCCGAGCGAGCTTGCAGCTCACTTCGGATTGGCGAATTTCCCTGTCGCCTACTCTACTGCGGACTAAAAATCATCACTTCACTGCTTTTCAGTGTTTGTGTTTTTAATTGAATATTTTAAAAAATTAATATCTCTAGCCTAGATAAGATAGGAGCTCCAATATTTTATACCTTTCTAAAAATCGTCGTTTCACCTAGATTCATTAAGGCCATGTACTCATTAAGTGTTGATGTTCAGCTATGTAATTGTTTTTATTTAAGTCATAGTAATAAGTAAGTGACCGTAATCATTTGCCTGTAGGCCTTACCAACAGCTAATGCAGACATAGCCGTCATTAATGCTTCGAATAATCATTGACTTTTCGGCTAGAAACCAGACGGGAAATCAAAGTGTAAGCTACTTCCATGACCATATAAAGGGTGCTGCCTTACGCTATCTTTTCTTAGGTTATACCCAAATTTTTATTTATCACTGGGTAAGAACTCGTTTGAGATCTATCTCTGCTTCCTTAAGAAGTACATTCTTATCATTAAGGTAACTAGCGTCATATAACTGCATGATTTTCTCCCATCCCTCTCGTTTATAAAACTTGGAAAGTTTTGTTAATAATTGATTATTGATTTTGTCTGCAGATGGAATTAACCCACCTTCAATAAATCCATTGTAATCATATGTAATCTGGTCCAGTTCGGCATCATAAAGTACGGGACAGCCTCCTTTAAGTATTTCGATAACAGCACCAGTGTTACCACAGACTATCAGGTCACATTGATTAATATCGTAGTTAAGTGACGTATTCTTACTGATTTTCACTACTGAGTAATCTTGTTGAATACCGGAAAAATTTTCTTTCAATAGTGTAACTGGATGCGGCCTAAGCAAGATCTTTTTGGGGTGAAAAGCATTAAGGAATCTATCGATCAATATTCGAACACGGTCCATATTTGTAAGGGCCGTAAAAAAAATTCCAACGGTTAATTTTGAATTGCTTGAGAAATCTAGTTGTAGAGGTTTTTTATTCTGTTCATAACCGATTAGTTTATAACGGATATGTTGTTTTGATTTGCTAATTAATTTGTGATAAACAGCCCCACTGGTTAATAATGCTAGATCTACTGGAGGGGAGCTAGGAAAAGTAACCTGTTCAGGTGTATGTGCATGATTCGTAAATATCACCTTAATAGACATATTTTTAGCTGCTGCCATTAAGGCGGTACACTCAGGAGAGTAATGGTTTGCTACCAGAATACCTTTGATATTTAACTGCCCAAGTATATTTTTGAAACGAAAATAAAATGCAACTGTACTAAAAACACGGCATGCAGGCATAAAATGCAGATTATTACTGCAATTTCTTGCAAAACTATATAAGTGGGGAATTAATAAAATATAACTTAATGCAGCTATCCAGTTTGTTATGCTAAAAATATACTTTTTGGAAATAAGTAAATCATTTATGTCTACTCCTGAAAACTCTGTTTTTATGCGATTAATCGCTATATGTTCATTAGGATAAGATGCAAAACAAAGTAATTCCGTGCTTTTTTTTACAGGTAATTTAATAGTCATAAAACATTTAAGGCCATATACCAATAATAGCAGTGTCCCTATTGGGGTATGTGCAGTATTTTGGAAGGCAAGATAGGCCATTCGTATCAAGGTGTGTTTACTGGCAATGTCTTCAAAGACCTTCAAGCGATTCTTTGATGTGTCAACATGCTTAACGGTACGTATGGCTTTTAGAAGTGAATACATGAAATTATCATTTGTATGAGGCGAAAAGAAAAATATTTTTATGTTAAATTAAACCAAAACGCTAGGTAACAAGTTTCCAACATAGTGCCGTTCCTTGTTTAATATCTACCTTGGTTTTTTTTCCCATTAACTCTTCATAATATTTTGGAGCTAATCCATATCCTGGCCGAATACGGCGAATGTTTTCGCTTGTAAATACTTCACCAGCTTTAATATCCTTGACAACATATATAGAGCGGCGAAATATTATGTTAGCTTCTTCGGCTGGCTTTAGATGATAGCTGGCTTTCCCTAATGCCAACCAAATGTCTTTAGATTCCTCGCATAGGCGTTTAAGTTCTTTCGGCTCTAATGAGAACTCACTATCTGGACCTTTATCCTGCCTGCTTAAAGTGACATGTTTTTCGATAACACTGGCACCCAATGCGACGCTTGCAATTGCAACTTTAGTTCCCAATGTATGATCAGAAAGACCTGAAATGACACCAAATTTTTTTGCCAAATCAGTAATAGTTCTTAAATTTGATTGTTCAACCGGTGCGGGGTAGCTGCTGATACAGTGTAACAAAACAAGGTCGTGGCAACCACTATCCCGAGCCGTTTGCACGGCTTCGCTAATTTCTTCTAAGCTAGCCATGCCAGTGGATATAATCATCGGCTTACCCGTTGTTGCTACATATTTAATCAGTGGTAAATCTATCGCCTCAAAAGAAGCAATTTTATAGGCGGGTGTATTCAGGTCTTCCAGCAAATCGACTGCTGTTGCATCAAAAGGGGTGCTAAATATTGTGATACCAATTTTTCGAGCATGTTCAAACATTGGTCTATGCCACTCATATGGCGTTTGTGCCCATTTATAAAGCTGGTAAAGATTATAGCCACTCCATAGGCCATTCTTAATTTTAAAATCATCTTTATTACAATTAATGGTCATCGTATCAGCAGTGTATGTTTGAATTTTCACTGCATCAGCGCCTTGTTTTTTTGCCATGTTGATTGTTTGTATTGCTCGATTTAAATCACCATTATGGTTAGCAGATAGCTCAGCAATAACGTAAGGTAGGTATTCTAAGCCAATCTTTCTATTTTCTATGGTGATTTCTTTATTCATTGTTAATCATTCTCTTTTAATGGACCTACTTTTTCGAGTTTTATACGATAGCGAAAACCACAATAATCCATAAATGCAGGAAATCTAGTTGGATCTGCAACTCGTAACAACCCAAATTGTTCAACAATTGACTTTTCAGGATCGATTCTGGAGTCATTAAGCGTTCTTTTTCTATAATAGGTTTGTGAGTATTTCTTCTGTGGGATAGGGGCTAGTTTACCTATGTTTTCTATGGCAAAATCCATTAAGTCTAATTCTATCTTAAACAACTGTTCATTGATTTCATCAAACAACTCATGCCCTTCTAAGTGAAAGCTTTTCTTTTGCCATATCGCGCCTGTGTCAAATTTTTCTTCTGCTTCTAAAATGCTTACCGTAATATTGCGACGACCTTCAATAATTTGCCAAATGTGTGGTGACCATCCTCGCCCCTCAGGAAGATCACTGGCATGAATCACTAGTGATGCAGCATATTGTTTTAGTACTTTTTTAGTGACAATCTCATGACTAGATATAAGAAATAAAATATCCCCACCAGTAAGCTCCTGAGTGGAGGTAACAAGTTCTATTGCATGAATATTTTCTTTTGCTTGTTGCCATGCTGTAACCCAGGGAAATACAGGATGGTCAATACTTGAACACAATATTGATATTTTCATAATGAATTACTTATTTCTTTTACAACCCTGCTGACACCTGCACCATCAACCAAAGTGATGCATTGATCTGATATGTTACTAATAATCTCTTTACTTTTATCTAAGCTATGAAATGTTTGCTTGATTTTTCTGTCAGTATCTTGAGTCGGTTTACCCAGATTAATTAACCCTCCAATCTTATCAATTTCTTGCAAAATAAGTTTTTGGTTTTCTGCTAGACAAAATGCAAGTGTTGGCAGACCTAAGCAACATCTCTCCCATGCAGTGGAACCTCCCGCCCCAATTGCTAAATCGGCTTTTAGCATGCGAACTGCCATATCAGAAACATCGATAGATATAGAGATGTTTAACGGGTAGTTATTTATCATTTTCTGAATGACTTTCAGGTAAGGTGAATGTCCACCCATGACCACATCTATATAAGGATTTGTTGACCAATTTATCTGAGCAAGTGAGTCTAAAATTTTGCTAGTTAGGTTTTTGGAGTCTGTGCCGCCCATTGTTACCAGTATGCGGTTGATACCATTAAAATATTTACGTTTAATGATGGCTTGCGCTCGTAATTCTACAAACTCAGGTCGTAATAGTGCAAAGCGTGAACCCAGTAAAGTTCTACAGTTTTTATTTACTAGATTTCTATAATCCTTTTTTTCTCGTCCATAGGTCTGATCCAACAGAATATCACAATCAAGTTTGCGGTCAGCCAAGTCGTCAATAACAAGTATGCGATTCACATAAGGTCGTAAAAGGCTATGCCAGCGAGCATCAAGGCTATAATGGTCAACAACGAGCCAATCTGGTTTTAGACTAGCAATAATGTTGATAGTTTCTTCTGCATCTAGGCGCCAAGGTACGTTTAGCCATTTAGCATGAGCTACGTCTTCAGGTGAAGGCTGAAAACCTGGGACTGGGCTTGGTAATAATTTTAATTCAAATCCTTTGTCCTGAATGTAATCAGCTAAATATCCTTGATGGGCTCTCGAAATAAACAAAACATGCACTGCGTAGTTTTTTTTAAATTCATCGGCAAGGGTCAGGCAACGCATAACATGACCAGTTCCCATAGCGATAGAAGCATCTACACGAAAAACTATGATCAATGCAACCTCCCCATTTCTTGAAGAGATTTAAACATCATTTCTGCACGTACCCAGTCTTCCTGAGTATCAATATCCTGAACAAGGTATCGAGGCAAAATGATAGGTAACGAGGAAGAGGAGAAGGTTATTACATCTTGTAAAAAAGCCTCGGATTTCCCCCAGTAGAACTGTCCTGCGTCATGATAGGCAGCTTCCAGATCCTGAGAGCGTGAATTGATATGCTCTGGATAAAATGTATCTATCTCACCCTGATTATTAATACGAATCGCTCTTTGTATTGGAAACGGAAAACTAGTCACTGAAAATGTAAACGATTTGTTTGAATTGACTAATTTATCATGGCCTTCTCGCAAAAAATTAGCCTGTAAAAAAGGAGCCGTTGCGTAGATACAACAGGCGAACGATATTTGTTGATTTTGTCGCTCATACCAATTTATGGCATGTTTAACAACTGCATTAGTTCCTGTAAAATCATCAGCAATATTATCGGGTCGTATAAATGGTGTTTTAGCACCGTACTCTCTGGCAACTGAAGCGATTTCTTCATCATCTGTTGAAACTATAACATGATCAAACAAATTAGATTTCAGTGCTTGCTCTATGGAGTAAGCAATAATCGGCTTGCCGCAGAAGTCTTGGATATTTTTTCGTGGGATACGCTTGCTGCCACCTCTTGCTGGAATCACAGCTATTTTCATCTGAGAGCACACTTTAGAGCTTCGACAACGCTATCTACTTGTTCTTGTTTAAGGTTGGGGTACAAAGGTAAAGTGATCGCTTCTGTATAATAACGTTCAGCTTCTGGGAAGTCGCCTCCTTTAAAACCCATTGCACGATAATAAGGCTGAGTATGAATAGGTATATAATGCAAATTAACGCCAATTTCAGCTGCCCTCATTTCTTCAAACACTTGCCGGTGCGTTTTTTTTATCCTTTGGGTTTGAATCCGTATGACGTAAAGATGCATACCGGAATAGCACATATCAGGATGAAATTGTGCTTGTACAGGTAAATTAATCAATAATTGATTGTAACGGAGTGCAATTTGCTGACGACGGCGAACAAAATCATCAAGTTTATTTAATTGGCTAATGCCTAGTGCGGCCTGAATATCAGCCATACGATAATTATAGCCCAGTTCTATTTGCTGATAATACCAAGGACCGTCCATGGATTGCATCATTTTATCTGAGTCTTTAGTAATGCCATGGCTACGCAGTAATGCCATTTTATCAGCCAGGTTTTTATCATTAGTAACAGCCATACCACCTTCGGCAGTCGTAATAATTTTGACTGGGTGAAAGCTGAATACTGTAATATCTGAATATAAGCAACTTCCTATCGATTTGTTTTTGTATCGGCCACCAATAGCATGACAAGCATCTTCAATAATGCGAAACCCATATTGCCTTGATAAGCTGGCAATTGATTTCATATCACATGATAATCCACATAAATGAACAGGAATGACTACTTTTGGTAAAGTTCCTGTTTTTTCGGCAAGTTTAAGCTTTGCTTCCAAAGCTGCTATGCTCATATTGAATGTGTGGGGATCTATATCTACGAAATCTATGCTTGCTCCACAATAAATTGCACAATTGGCTGTTGCCACAAAGGTAATAGGGGATGTCCAGAGGATATCGCCAGGGCCAAGACCGAGTGAAAGGCAGGCTAGGTGCAGGGAGGATGTGCCGCTGTTAGTTGCGACTGCATAAGATGAACCTGTGTGAGCACAAACAGCTTGCTCAAATTTAGGAACCTCAGTCCCTTGAGTTAGGTAATCAGAGCGTAGAATATTGACGACTGCTTTAATATCTTCTTCAGAAATAGACTGCCGACCATAAGGTATCATGTGTCTGTCCGAATGCTAGCATAACTTTGTAACTCTTCTATTGTAAGAAAATGTGGATTGGTTCCAGAATTATACTCAAAACCTTGATCAACTGGGTGGCCTTGTTCTCCAAGCATATCTTTGGTAAAGCTATTATCTTTGTCATAAAAATAAATACTTGGACAAAGTACATAGTGATCTTTAAAGTTTATAGTCAGATGAGAATCGTCCTTGGGGCACATAATCTCATGCAGTTTTTCTCCTGGGCGAATACCGATTATCTGGGTTTTCATCTGAGGTGCCATAGCCATAGCTAAGTCAGTTATACGTACTGAAGGGATTTTAGGTACGAAAATCTCTCCTCCTTTCATGCGTTCAAAGCTTTTCAGAACAAAGTCCACACCTTCCTGAAGAGTAATCCAGAAGCGGGTCATTTCTTCGTGGGTGATGGGTAAAACACCTTGATCTTCGTTAATTAATTTTTGGAAAAAGGGTATTATAGAGCCTCGTGAACCAGCTACATTTCCATAACGAACGACAGAAAAACGAGTCGGGTGACTCCCTGTCATATTGTTGGCAGCGACAAAAAGTTTATCTGATGCAAGCTTGGTAGCTCCATAAAGATTAATTGGGTTCGCCGCTTTGTCTGTCGAGAGCGCAATAACTTTGTTTATATTGTTGTCGATGGCAGCTCTAATGACGTTTTCTGCACCGTAAATGTTAGTCTTGATACACTCCATAGGGTTATATTCTGCAGCTGGGACTTGTTTCAGAGCTGCTGCATGTACGACATAGTCAACGCCGTCCATAGCAATAGAAACACGCTCTTTATCGCGTACATCACCAATGAAATACCGCATACAGGGTTGGTTAAATTTCTGCTGCATCTCAAATTGCTTGAGCTCATCGCGTGAAAAAACGATGATACGACGTGGCTGGTAAAGATCAAGAATTTTTTTAATAAAGCAGCTCCCAAAAGAACCGGTTCCCCCCGTGACTAAAATTGATTTGTCGTTAAACATTCGCTAATTCCGATGAAGTTGATTTTCTGAATACATACAGGATAAAGACACTTAATAATAGTGCAGAAACAAAATAAGAAACAGCGGTGGCAATAACGACTCCTTGAGCTCCATAGAGCAATGCCCATAAATAACTTAGGATAATATTTAAAATTATACAAAAAAAACTACATAGGGACATCATAATGGCTTTTTTCTTGAATAGTAGAAATGCCTGATTATGCAGAAAATATCCCTGCATGACAAACGCGGACAAAACCCAGGGAATTAAAGGAAAAGCATCATAAAAAGATTTCCCTATCGCAAAGGGAGCTACCAAAAGGCTGAAAAAATAAAAACCTATAGCAGCAATAGGTAAAATAAGAATAAAACTGATTGAAATCCATTTGACTTCCGTCTTATCCTGCGTGCTGTTCTTCGTTAATCGTTGAAAAAGCCAAGGTACCCAGGCAAATAAAAATCCATTTATTACTATAAAAAATGCCGCACCAAAAAGTGCCGCTACACCGTATAAACCATTCTCATGAAGCCCTAATATATTAGTTATAATCATGCGATCAGTCAATGGGATAATGACCAGACTAAGACCCGTAGGGAGGTAATGCAAGCCAAATTTTATGAGCTGTTTAGCTTTTTTAAGTACTCGTGCATTTAAACTGAACTTTAAATCGCAGGATAACCACCAGACTCCTAAGAAAAAAGTAATACATAATCCACTTATTTTTCCAATTATTGCTCCCTGCCAACCCCATTCATAGAATACCAGTGTGACAGCCAATCCTATACCAACACTGGATTGTACAACATGCAAAAGAATAAATCGTTTTTTGTTGTTTTCGAACTGATTCAGCGTTAACAGAAAATAAAATAAACTGTAAAAATAGGCGGTTACAACAACACTGATCATCCACGAGTCAGGGAATTTCAACCAGACTGATAGATGGCTTTTGGTAAGAAAGACGATAACAGACAATAATAAAGTGAGTAGCGAGGTGAGAAAGAAAGAAGATAGAATAAATTCCGACAAAGTCTCTCTTTTTAGTTCGAAATAATGCATTTTCAAGGCATCTTGAACACTTAGGCTTGTTATGGGCCGCAAAAATGAAAAGAGTGCTATAAATAAAACCCAGGTGCCATATTCTTCAGGGCTCAATTTTCGGGTTAAAATAATAGCTAAAATAAACGGTGCAAGAGCTTCGATACTATTTGCTAAAGTATAAATAAGAGAAGAAGTGTATAACCTTTTTAATAGATGTGGAACCATTGATTTAAACCAGATATTGATATCGAAATCCGACACTCAAACTACAAATGTCAAGTTTTTTTATTGTCTTTGTGATTGAGGCTAGCGGGAGAGGTGAGAGTGCCCGAATATATGCGACGGCTTATTGAACTATACTTGTTGGCATGTTCGACTGATCAATTCAGAAAACACTGGGGTTTTTGAATCAGATCTTTGACATACAGGTCGTTTATATGATCATCTAAACTCTTATCGCAATAAGGCGTATAAAATATTTGTGAGAAAGCCGTGAAGAGGGTGCAGTTAATCATAAATATACAATGAATTGCTTTTTTGAAAACTGTGCTAAAAACAGAGCCTATAGAAACGAGAGCTACCTATATAATGTACAGATAATTAATTCTGTCACACTGCTTACGAAACAATTTGATGAATTAGAGGCGAGACTTATAAATTCAATTATAGCGATTCTATGAATAGCCCTAAAACACCCAATCCTTAAAGGAATCCAAGGGGAATATTTCATTTTTTGCGTGAGATGTCGCTGCTGAAATAGACTCTTTTAAAACTTAAAAAAACACCTAAAATGTCCTTCCTCCTCCTATAAGAGGTTAAGCAAAAAAAAGCCCCAACATCTCTGCCGAGGCTTGCTTATAAATCATCAGATCAAATCAAGATAACTGACCCGTTGATTTCTTTATGTTCCTACGTCTATACCACATTTGGCTTTAGAACATGTGCCAGTTACAGTCCAAGCAAGATTTGAAGTGTTTGTTTGGTCAGGCGTCCATATTATAGTTAAGCTTCCTACTTCAGTAGTACCCGTCGCCGTAATTACAGCAGTAGTTGCAGCAAGTGAAATCGTTGCATAACTTGCTGTTGGCAAGTCAATACCTAGTTTGCCAACCGTATCACAATCTGTAAGACTACCAGAATTTTCTTGTAAACATAGCGCTAATGCTGTTCTCATACTGCCAGTTGAAACAATATTATCTTGCCATTTAGACTTAGTAATATAGTCTTGATAAGCAGGAATCGCAATACTCGCCAAAATACCAATAATTGCTACAACAATCATTAATTCGATTAGGGTAAAACCCTGTTGTGCTTTTTTCATGTTCATGTTCTTGTCCTTTTTTAAATTAAAAAAATAAGAGCGTTAAACTCAGTTAAGATAAAGCAGGGATTATGCCAACATCAAAAAAAATAAGAAAAACTTATCAATCAATTGATTTTAATATATTTTTTATCCTCGATTAAATTGATGATAAAATTATTTTAAAAGCAAGAGGGTGACTGCCGATAAAATAAGCATGGCAAACCAAATTCGCCGATGCCATAAAGATAGCCTGGCCAATATGCTGGTGGAATACGCATGGCACAATCAATATGCCAGCCAAATAAACATAGCACAATCAATATGCCAGTAAAATAAATATGACACCATTACTAGAAACAATATGACATACTATATAAGCATAAAAACATACTCTAGTTTAACTGAATTGAGTGAACGCACAGTTAGGCGCCATATTTCAATAAAGAAGATTAACTTTCTCTTAGATACTGTTAAAAATAAAACGTTAATCGCTACTAGCGAGCTGACAAAAAACTGTTCTATCGCTTTGTCCGTTGAGGATATTTCTCTGATTATAGAGGCTGATAACGGAGATTCTGATGCGCAAAATGATCTGGCTTTGTTATTTTTAGAGCACTCTAAACCCAACATTGCGCTGTATTGGTTAAATCTAGCTGTAAAACAGGATAATCCTGATGCAATGCAGCTCTTAGGGCAATGTTATTTGTCGGGGAACGGTATCCTTAAAGATAAGAACCAAGCAATGACTTGGATTTCTAAGGCCGCGACTTTAGGCCATAAAATCGCGTTAAAACAAATGGATGATATATATTTTGGTTGAGGTGCGTACGTAGCTTGGGCTGATTAAATTAAAATGATTATGGATTGGGGTAAAAGCGACACAAACAGTGCCAGTGCTGAGCACCGGCACAGGCTTCAATCCCAATTAGGCTGACGGGGTCATTTGCAAAAAAAGACTAAAAGTTCAGCTTGCTTTTCCTTAACAGGCTTAGAATTTTCATCATTAAATCTATACATGTGAAAAATGTTTTTTGCTATATCCAATTACCCTATTATTCATACAGGACTCCTCTTTGCTCCGTTATTTCTCTTAGGTGTATTATCTCACCACTAGAGAGAAGAGCCCGTATCGCCATTTCCCCCCTAACTAAAGTTTTTTCACACCATTATCCGTTGCTACCAATACCACATCCGCAGGACGTAAGCCAAAAATCCCAACAGAGACAACACCGGCTAAATTATTAACCGCTCTTTCTAACGCTAACGGCTCCATAATTTCCATATTATGTACATCAAGAATCTCACAACCATTATCGGTAATGTAATTCTCACGCCATATCGGTTGACCACCGAGCTTAACCATTTCACGAGCAATATAGCTACGCGCCATAGGAATCACTTCAACAGGCAAAGGAAAACTTCCTAGTATGTCGACTGTTTTACTTTGGTCAACTATACAAACAAATTTCTTACTTGCGCCAGCAATAATCTTTTCACGCGTTAAAGCACCGCCGCCGCCTTTAATCAGCTGCTTAAGTGGGTTAACTTCGTCAGCACCATCAACATAAACATCTAAATTACCTGATTGGTTTAGCTCCATGACTGGAACACCAATTTTCTTTAAACGCTC
>Ga0209495_1001750_pt1 | contig 14834 bp, 12 predicted proteins | sample EN1Hudsemesocosm_FD_184629 | JGI IMG/M metagenome (GOLD analysis project Ga0209495, IMG submission 184629) | Methane-oxidizing microbial communities from mesocosms in the Hudson Canyon - EN1E Hudson Canyon (SPAdes) (version 2) | ecosystem: Environmental > Aquatic > Marine > Cold seeps | place... | reverse complement strand
CCGGTTCAGGTGGAAATCAAGATCAAGGTTATGAAGATGTTTGAATGTTTGCAGGCCAATTCGTCTGATGGTTCTTTCGGTCACCCGTCCAAAAAGCGTGTCTCTGACTTCATTAAACACAACATTCATGAAACGCGCTAAACCGTAAGCGGCTACTAAGCCGATAGGGGCGACTATTAGTGCTGTTGACCCGTCTATCTGCGAGTCAAATGAATCTACAATATGCTTCAGTATAAACGGAATAACAACGCTGGCGACTTTGGCTAAAACCAGGCAGCTAACGGCTAATAAAATGCGCTTTTTGAATTCAAGCAGGTAGGGCATAAGCATCTTGAATACATGCCATTTCATGCCCGTACCGGGTTCTACTTCATAGTTACGATGGCGCATTAACTTCTAACCAGCTTAATTAGATTTTTTCAAAAAGCAGGTTAACAAAACAATACGAGTTCCGTTTACGCGCCCTTCAATATGCTCAGGGTTTGAGGTTAAAGAGATGTTTCTTACGGCAGTACCTCGTTTTGCGGTAAAGCCTGCGCCTTTAACATCTAAGTCTTTAATAAGCGTAACTGTATCACCCGCTTTTAGAACTGCACCATTGCTGTCAAAAGTTGGGTCTGTGTCATCATCAGCATCATCTGGCTCCATTGCCTCTGCCCATGCTTTAACATCTTCTTCGAGGTAAAGCATATCAAGCAAGTCATTCGCCCAACCTTCACCAGAACCTGATAATTGTTTTAGCTGACGCCATGCCATTACCTGAACCGCAGGAACCTGGCTCCACATGCTGTCGTTTAAGCAGCGCCAATGGTTAGCATCAATTGTTTCAGGTTGTTCTATTTGGCCTTTACATGTATCGCAGATCATAATGCTTTTTTCTGCGCTTTCGTCTGAATCAGGCTGAACAGGAAGTATGTTTAGATGTGAATCAGAGGTACAAAGTTCGCATTTAGAATCACAACGCTGAAATAAGGTTTGTTCTGTACTCATAGTGTCAGGTCTCAAGTAGTACTTGTTTTTAAAATAACAGATCATAAAATCTTAAAAATAATGGCCGTTATTATGCCTGCATTAGATTATAAAATCATACTTACCTTTCAGTCATTACCTTCTCAATACTATTCCTTTCAATACTGCCTCCCTCCATAAGTATGATGAGGTTGACCCTGCGATTAATACTCCGGTTAAGCTTATTGTTGTTAGGCTTGGTTGGTCGTGTGTCGGCATAGCTACGAGTGCTTAAACTGTAGGGTGGTAAACCTTGTGATATAAGAAAGTGCAACACGCTATTGGCTCTTGCTGCCGCCAGCTCCCAATTTGATGGATAAAGACGTGTATTTATTGGGTGGTTGTCCGTGTGACCTTCAATAATGATTGAGCGTTTCAGGTTTATTAAAGTGGGTATTAGCCGTTTTATTGCCTGTTTACCGTTAGGTGTAATGATGGCTTTTGATGAATCAAACAACAAGGTATTACCAAGTCTCACATTTATGGCTTTTTCATCGTTTGAAATGGTTAGTCTGTAGTCTGAACTTAGGTCTTCTAGCTGAGTGCGTATGGTTTCTATTTCCGGTTGTTTAGATACTGAAGGGGATTGAGATTTGGTAAGCATTATTACCAATAGAGCAACAATAAGAATAAATACATCAAGGTAACTAAGAAGCCAGCCTTCATCTGTTGAATGGACTGATGCATCTTGTATTGATGTATTTTTCTGAAGGCAGCAGTGTTGAATCATCATGTTAGTCTCCAATGATTAACGGGCATTTAATGCAGGTTCCGCTTGTCGAGAGGCCAACTCACTTCTTATGTCGCTTTGTTGGAATGGGTCTAGCATCGCCATCATTTGCTTAATAAAGGCTGGGCTTTTTCGCTGCTCAATCATCATAATACCTTCCATCATGATACCCATCCATTCGATCATTTTATCGGTTCTTCGTTCAAGCTTTATAGCAATCGGTTTAAACAGTAAATTAGCTAGAATTATTCCATAGAAGGTAGTTACTAATGCGATAGCTAAATGACTCGCAATGCTGGCACTACTTTGATCGCTAATTAAGAACATCATATTAACCAAACCAAGCAGTGTGCCAACCATGCCAAAGGCAGGCGCAAACATGGCCATTGAGTGAAATATTCTGCTTATTCGGTACTCTGAATTACGTAGTTGCTGAATTTTCCAAGAAAGTACGGAAATAATTTCTTCATTGGGGCGACGGTCAATAACATGTTGGATACCGGTTTGTAGAAAATGGTTATCAAGCTTTTCTAGTTTATCTTCAATGCCTCTTAAATCATTCCTAGACCATAACTGAGCGATGTTATTTATGTGATTCATCGTTTGTTCTTTGTCTATTTGTACTTCGTTGAAGAGTAGGCGAACTTTGTTGAAGGCTGTTTTAATATCGTTAGCAGAGTAACTGAAGAACAGTGCTGTAGATATTCCACCGATAATAATAGCTAAGCCTGGGATATTGATAAATACAGCAGGGTTGTTTGATGAAAAAAAGATGGATGAACAAATAGCGGCTAAACCAGTGATAATGACTAATGAGGGTAAGCGGAACATGAGGGGCTCCTGTATAAATTAAAATCCGAATTGATTAAAAAATATACAGCAAGTTATATGCCTTGGTGGCAAGGTGCTACCATCCTGCGGTTGAGCCGCAGGATGGAGTAGAGGAAGCAGGTAATAAAGCGGCAGAGTTATTCCGCAATAGGCATTAAATAGCGCTTAACAGCAGCCTCCATCGCCACCATCATCAGTACTTCCCCATAGGTCAAACGGCAGCGAGGTTCCACAGCCATCGAAAATGCCGTAATGAATATCCCAATTACCTATAAACTCAAAATGCTCGTTGAAGCGTGTGTCATGTAGCATGCGGTATGTGTTACCACAAACAGGAAACACCTTACCCTTTTGAATAGCATGATGCTTATCTAGCCAGAACTCTTGAGGGTGGTGAGGTACTGTGCCTTTGTAAATAACCGCTTGCCCATAATCTTCACAGTGTGACTCTAACTCAGGTAGTTTAAATAGACGATAAGTGGCAGAGAAAAAGTTAATGTGGCCAATTTTCTCTTGAACTTCTTCGTTTTCAATAGTAATAACGTCGTCTTCAACTAAGCGTGGATCAATAAACCCTGCCTTTTTGGCGAGGTTCATAAAATCATTCCAGTACAAAGCACCACTTAGGCATTCGCCGTATAAAACCGGGTCGTTTACTAGCTCTTGTGGAACGCGACGGTCAGCATAGACATCAGAAAAATACACTTCTCCTCCAGGCTTGAGTAAGCGGTACGCTTCGCTCAAAACAGCTTCTTTGTCAGGAGATAGATTGATGACGCAGTTAGAAACAATGATATCAAAACTGTTATCAGGTAAATCAAGCTCGTTTAAACGCTCAATGTAACCCAGACGGAATTCAGTGTTTGGCTTTTTATAGCCAAATTTTTCTGCATGGTAATCGATATGTTTTTGAGCGACTTCCAGTTGCTCTTCAGTCATATCTACACCAAGAACTGAACCGTTTTCACCGACCCATTGAGAAAGTACATAGCAATCTCTTCCCGAACCACTACCCAAATCAAGAATGCGAGTGCCTTCCAAAAGTGCAGGAGCAATTAATCCGCAACCGTAATAGCGTGACATGACTTCATCATGTACCTGAGAAAGCGCTTTTTTTACATGCTTAGGCATGTGAGTGTCGGTGCAACAAGCATTCGTTTTTAGGTCGTCACTGTGTTGAAGAACTTTACCGTAATAATCTTTTACGTCGTCGTGCATGAATACTCCTGTTAGGGGGGCGGTCTTAATGCCAAGGTTTGACTAGCAATTATGAAATTAGTTCATTTTAAGGCCTTGGTACTTTCAAGGCCTCTGTAATTAAGACATAGCTAATTGCTTGCTCACTTTTTGTTTGATTGATGGCTTTATTTTATCATTATCTAACAACCATTGAATGCAATCGTGTAGGCTTTCTTCGGCATTTCTTGGCTTAATACCTAATGTGTCTATGGTATCTTGGTAGTCATAATAGGCATAGCGTTCTGCCACTTCGTAGACCAGATCATAGGTGAATGGAGGTGTAACGCCAATGAGTTTGCAGGCAGACTCCACAACTTTTGCTGTCACCAGCGTGATCTTACGGCTCATACCCAAGTGAATAGGTTTAATGCCTGTCAACTTCTTAATTAAAAGTCCTACTTTTTTAACTTCAATATTTTCTCCGCCAACAATATAGCGGTGATAATTTTCACCTTTGGTTAATGCTGAAACGTGTGCGTCAGCAATGTCCCTTACATCTACTAGGTTTAACCCACCATTGTAGGTTTGACCTTTACCGTTGATCCAATCCATAACCATTTGGTTTGAGGGTGTGATTCTATAGTCATATAAACCTAATACGATGGCAGGGCAGATAACGACAACATGTATACCGTATTCTTTAGCCAGAGCCTGTGCTGCTTGCTCACTCTTTGTTTTTGCAATGTAATAAGGATTGTGAGGGTCATCGTTCCAGTCGTTACCTGTTCTTTTCTCATTAGGATCATAAGAAAACCCCACCGATGCCACAGAACTGGTGTAAACGATACGTTTAATGCCAGCCTTATTAGCGGCAGAGAAAACATTTTTTGCGCCGTCGATGGCCGGTTTAACAATTTCATCGGCTGTTTTAGCGATGGTTTTATACACCGCGGCTAAATGAATAATGGCATCACAACCCATAGCTGCTTTATCTAGGCTGGCAGCATCCATCACATCCCCATAGCAAAGCTCAATATCAAGCCCGTTAATCCCTTGGGTGTTTGATGCTTTTCTTATAAAGCCTTTAACAGTATGACCTTGCTTGAGTAAGGCGCGAACTACATTGGCGCCAATGTGCCCGTTAGCACCTGTTACCAGAACTTTCATAAATAACTCCTTGTATAATGACCGGCGGTCATACGATTTATTGTATTTTAACCATATTAGAGCAAAGTGTGCATCTATCGATAACCGTTTTTTTGAAATTTCTGCTAGAATTTAAAGCATATTAAAAAGAATAAATGTGCTGGAACAGATGTATGAGTGATTCAATTGTTACTGACTTGAGGCGGAGTGGCTCTCAACAGCTCAAACTAGAGCAGGGCGAGTTTCTGTTAAATGGCTTTAAGCGCCTGTTTGATACGCAAGTTGAATTAGCCGAAATTAACCAGCAGTTCGGAAATGATCAAAAACTCCGCATACTTTGTTACCAAATATCAGAATATCCCACACTCATTGAAACATTTAAAACCTTTGCAAATAAGTCTCCGTATTTTCTTGAGCGTTCATTATTTTGTAGCTGGTTTTCATTTTTAATTGCGGATCAGTTGAAACTATCGGTTATTACAACAAAAGAGCTGTTTGTAGCCGCGTTATCTCAAGACTTATCAGAGAGTCTTGGGAGTAATGCATATTCAGAAGCGTCTGTTAGTTTTCTTGATGTGATACCTCGCTTATCTAATCAGATAAAAATAATCGCATCAGAGCACCTTGAGCGTTTTGATGGTACGGGTGGGCCAGCAGGCAAAACAGAGAGTCAGTTATCTCTGCCTTCACAGGTACTGATTGTTTCTAATGAAATAGCCGACTTATTACTTAAATTCTCACAACAAAATAAGCACCCCGCTAATAAGGATTTGTGTTTATCTAAAGTTCTGCCCATTCTAAGATTAAATGCCTCTGTCTACTTTAGAGATGTTTATCGGGCGGCTGCAAAAATAATTATTGGGCTTCCTGATGGTCAGGTAAGTAAGCATCGTCTTAATATTTCGTCAATTCTTGATACCCAAAACAGTTTGTCACTTCGCTGGCCCCATGTTATTAAAGCAACGGCAGAGTTATCTACTTTACAGAAAATACCCGCTGCAACATCCTTAAGATCTATAGCCAGAAGGGCTTGGATGATGGTTACAACAGCGGGCGTTCTTTCTGATGATCTTTCCCAATGGCTTTCTCAATTAAATGATCTTGATTATGAAAAGGAGCAAGAAAGCATTCCAGAAGTTGTTGAGCTGGAAATACTGCTTGAAGAGCTAGAAAGTATGTTGACTAGTTTCCATCACTTGCTTGAAAAATTACTACAAAATAAACCGCTAGAAATAAGCCCACTAAAGCGTTCTAAACTGTCAGATTTATGTGATGCCCTAAATGGAGTTGAAGAAACGTTTGACCTGGAGGAGTTTACAATTTTAAATATGTGCGATTAAAGACCCCGAAACTATTTTTAAGAACGATGCTATCTTGAAAAACGACGCTATTATACGAATTCAGAATAAATGTTTAAATCTCACTTAGAAAACAAATCTTTACCTGCCTTCACTATCATCCTTCTTTCATCACTTTATTTTGCTCAGGGCTTACCTTCGGGCTTTTTGGCTCATGCCTTGCCTGCGTTATTGCGTGAATATGGTGTTTCACTGGAGTATATCGGTTTACTCAAGCTTTTGGCGCTTCCCTGGTTTCTTAAATTCTTATGGGCACCCTTTGTTGATCGAACTGAAATAGCGCACTTAGGTGATCATAGAGGCTGGATTCTGTTGATGCAGTCATTGCTGGCTACATTAATATTACTCATTTCATTTTTTCCACCCGAAACCTTGTTTGGTTCATTAATTATCGTCTTTTTTGTTGTGGTGGTATTCATTAACACCACCGCAGCAACACAAGATATTGCTACCGATGGTTTAGCTGTAAAGCTGTTACCCGTTCGATGGCGCGGCGTAGGAAATAGTATTCAGGTATCTGGGTTCAAATTAGGAATGATCATCAGTGGGAGCTTACTGCTGTTGAGCGTCGACAAACTTGGTTGGGCGTTATCGTTTCAATTATTAGCCCTGAGTATTGTTCTTTTGTTAATCCCAACCTTGCTCTTTAAGGAACAAAAGGAAGAGAGCGATAAAAGCCTAAAGAAGAATAAGGTCGCGAATAAAACGTCTTGGCTTGATGCTTATAAAGGCTTTTTTTCCCAAAAAGGCATTACTTACTGGTTGGTGGTCCTCTTCACATACAAAATAGCTGATTCTTTGGGGTCAGCCATGATCAAACCGATATTAATTGATAGTGGCTTTAGCCTGACTGATGTAGCTGAGTTTACATTTTGGGCATCTCTAGCTGGTTTAGTATCTGCTTTAGTAGCTGGGTTAATTTATTATCGTATTGGTGCCAAGTGGTCATTACTGATCTTTGGAATGTTTCAGGCGGTAGGCATTGCTGCGTATGCATTACTGACGATGGGGGAACTTAACACCACTATTGTATTAGCTATCGCATTATTCGAACAAGCGGCAGATGGTATGTCTACTGTAGCGCTGTTTGCTTTGATGATGGGGCAATGCAGAATAGGGCATGAAGGTTCGGACTATACTGTTCAAGCCTGCATACAGGTGGTTATGTCTGGTTTGGTTGGGGCGTTGAGTGGTTTTGTTGCAAAGTTAGCTGGTTATGAATTACTCTTTTTAATGGCAGGTTTTTTAGGTTTACTAGCGCTTGTACCTGTTTATATCTACTTTTCAAAACAGCCTTCTGAGAGTACTAAATAATGATCAATGAGATGGAATGTCCCTGTGGTTCTATGGAGCCCTTTTCAGAATGTTGCAAGCCTTATATTCAAGGTGATGCTAAGCCTGACCATTGCGAACAACTTATGCGTTCTCGATATACAGCCTATTCAATGGGCGAGGCTGATTATTTAATTAAAACATGGCACCCTTCAAAGCAAGGCCAATTGAGCAGGGATGACCTTTTACAATCAGCCAGAGAGACGCAATGGTTACGCTTGGAAATAGTAAAAAGTGATCAGAAGGGCATGTTTGGAACTGTTGAATTTAATGCCTTCTATCGAGAAGGGGATGGAATCAACTATTTACATGAAGTCTCTCGTTTCGAGAAAATAGCCGACCAGTGGTTTTACTTAGACGGCGATGTTGATTCACATAGCCAGCTTAAGGTGGGGCGCAATGATCCATGTCCTTGTGGTAGCGGTAAAAAATATAAAAAGTGTTGTGATCGGTAGATACATTTGAACTTGAGAGTTAAGTATTCATAATGGCAAAAACTAGGCTTAAGAAACTAATTTTAAGTAAAACTGTAATAGTAGCTATTACGGCTATTACACTTGCTTTGGGACTAAATGCGCACACTTCGGCTCCAACTTATCAAGGTGCAGTTAGCAAGCATTTTGATGGCAGCAAATTTTCAAACCTTCTTAAAAGTGATAAATCCCCTTGGGATATTATTAAACTATTTTCCGGGTTTATGTTTTATAAGCAGGCATGGCCAGGTTGGGTTGAGAATGACCCTAGTGTTGTTAGTGATGTTGTTGCGCGTAGTGAGGCTTTACGAGTTACCTTTATTAACCACTCCAGTTTTTTGGTTCAAGTTGATAACCTTAATATTCTCACAGACCCCGTTTATGCAGATCGAACAAGCCCTTTTCGGTGGGCAGGCCCTAATAGAGTACGTGCACCGGGGATAGCACTTGAAGCATTGCCGCCTATTGATATTGTATTAATTAGCCATAATCATTATGACCATTTAGATATTGAAGCCTTGAAAAGGCTGTATCAACGTCAGCAGGGTAGTGAACCTTTAATTCTTGCTGGTCTTGGGAATGGTGGGCTATTTTCACAAGAGGGCCTAACCCGTTTTGAAGACCTTGATTGGGGGCAAAGTGTCGAGCTGGGCGCTGTTCGTTTTAATTTTGTAGAAAGCAGGCATCGTTCCGGGCGTGGTATTTCTGATCAAATGAAAACGCTTTGGGGGTCATTTGTGATACAAACCTCTAAGGGGCCAATTTATTTTGCTGGTGATACTGGTTACGGGCCTCATTTTAGCAGAGCTTATGAGCAGTTTGGTGAATTCTACTTGTCGCTGCTGCCTATTGGCGCTTACGAGCCGCGCTGGTTTATGAAAGATATTCATTTGAACCCTGAAGAGGCAGTAAAGGCACATATTGATTTGCACTCATCCAATAGCCTTTCAATGCATTTTGGTACTTTTCAGTTAACACATGAAGGCATTAACCAGCCAGTGAAGGATCTAGCTGTTGCATTAAAAAAGTATGAAATGAGCGCTGATATATTTCGCGTATTGGCGTTTGGTGAAACCAGAGATTATGAGTGAAGCATCGTAACCCACATAAACATAAATAACGTTGAGATCTTTCTTTAACAACTTGGTTCAGTCTATGTCAGGCGGCAATAAGTCGTCATGGTAAGAGTTGATATCGATCTCGGTTAGATTATTAATCACAATGCTTGCAGTCAGGTAGTGGTCTCGCTGCTGTGTTTTTCGGTCTTGATAATAAAAGATCACTTTATCGTTGCTGTACTGTATTACAGCTGTGATATGGTGGGTATGGTTGTCAGTATTTAAAATACTTTCAAGCTTGTGAACATCCTCTTCAAATTCTCTTCGGCTCCACATGGGGCTCTCCTGATTTGATGGACTCATGTTTAACTATTACAGAATTTTGGATTTCAGGAAAGCTGTTTATAAGAATAGTTTGATCTTAGAATTGTACTGGTTTACTCCCTCCTGAGTGGTTAAATTTTCGGTTTAGATTGCTTATCTAAAGAGAGTAAAGACACATTGCCTCCTGTTGCAGTTAAATTTGTAGTGATCGTTTTCTCTGTAACAAAACGCAGAAGGTAATTGGGGCCTCCTGCCTTAGGACCGGTACCCGATAAGCCCATTCCCCCAAATGGCTGAACTCCGACCACTGCACCTACTTGGTCTCTGTTGATGTAAATATTGCCTACATTAAACTTTGCCGCCATGACTTTAGCTTTGTGCTCTAAGCGAGTGTGAATGGATAGTGTTAGCCCGTAACCATACTCATTAACCTCATCAATAATGTCATCAAGCTTTTCTGCCTCGTATTCAATGATATGCAGGATGGGGCCAAAGTGTTCTTTTTTAAGTTGGTTGATGTTTGTAATTTTAAATGCGACAGGTGAAATGTAATAACCGTTTTCCAGCCCTGTGGGCATTGGTGCTTCAGCAATAAATTCAGCGTGTTTATGCATATCCGAAATATGAAGGCGCAATGAATCGTGGGCACCTTCATCGATAACCGGGCCAATATCTGTTGATATGAGGGAGGGCTGACCGATTACCAGAGTTTGCATAGCTCCTTTTAACAGGTGAATAATTTTTTCAGCAATGTCTTTTTGTAGATAAAGCACTCTTAATGCAGAGCAACGTTGCCCTGCGCTATCAAAGGCAGAATGCATAACATCTTTCACTACTTGCTCTGGTAGTGACGTGCTATCAACAATCATCACATTCTGACCGCCTGTCTCTGCAATGAGTGGTGCAATGGGAGCTAAGCGTTTTGCCATTGCTAAATTGATTTTCATCGCTGTTTCTATTGACCCTGTAAATACCACTCCGGATATAGCCGGGTGTGTAATAAGGCTTTCTCCAATGGTCTCACCAGACCCAGCAAGCAGTTGAGCAACGTTCTTAGGGATGCCTGCTTTATATAGAAGTTTAATGGCTAGAGAGGCGATTAAGCTTGTTTGTTTTGCAGGCTTAGCTATTACTGTGTTGCCTGTTACCAGAGCGGCTGTGATCTGACCTGTAAATATGGCTAAGGGGAAGTTCCAAGGGCTAATGCAGGCAAAAACGCCACGTCCATGGAGGCTTAATTCATTAAGCTCACCTGTGGGGCTAGGTAGTGTTTGAGTATTAAATAGTGATAAAGCCTGAGCTGAATAATAGCGACAAAAATCAACGGCTTCACGTACTTCATCAAGGCTATTCTGCAGAGTCTTTCCGGCCTCCCAATGGCATAGTGCTACAAGCTCTGCGGTGTGTTGTTCTAGCAAGTCTGCAAAATTATTAATGTACCGGGCTCTTTCTTCAACCGTTGTCTTGCTCCACTGTACGAATGATTGCCTGGATGAACTGATGGCTGTTTCTATATGGTGTAACTCAGATAAAGAAATAACACCGATTAACTGTGTTTGGTTGAAAGGGGAGTAAATGGTCGCTGTATTTTTTGTTGATATGGACTTCCCGTTTACTGTAGAGCCGCCAAGCCATTGATGGTTTTGGAACTCATTGATGCTGTGTAATAAAGGCTTATTTTGGCTAATAATGTGTATGTTTATTCCTCTTGAGTTTTTACGTGACTGCCCAAACAAATCAGCGGGAAGGAGGATTTGAATATTACGATGAGAATTTTGCCTGTTTAAGTGTGTTACCGGGTGCTCAAACAAGGGGGCATGATCTTGGAATGTACCGTTTCTATCGCTTTCTGCAAGTTGATGAACAAATGATGAGTTAGAGCCATTCTCAAGTAGGCGGCGAACCAAGTAGGGAAGCAGTTCATTATGTGACCCTACTGGGGCATAAATTCGCACTCGATCATTAAAATCAGCTTCATCCATTAATGTCTGGTAGAGCGCCTCACCCATTCCGTGAAGCTGCTGAAATTCATAATGATCGTGAGTTGCCATTGCCCTGATAGCTGTAACTGTATGAGCGTTATGGGTAGCAAACTGAGGGTATAAATACTCACTTGCAGCATCAGAAAAAAGAAATTGAGCACATACCAGATAACTTACATCGCTTGCGGCTTTGAGTGTGAAAACAGGGTAATCGGCCAAGCCTAGTTGCTGAGCAAGTTTAATCTCGCTGTCCCAGTAAGCGCCTTTAACTAACCTTATGGGAATCCGTTTATCGTGTTCGCGTGACAGTGCGTTAAGCCATATTAATACGGGCAATGCTCTTTTCGAATAGGCTTGAACGGCTATTCCTATTTGTTCATAACCTTGTAGTGTCTCTGAAATAAATAACTTCTCAAATAACATGAGTGTTATTTCAGTTCGGTCCATTTCTTCAGCATCGATGGATAGACCAATATTCTTAGCTCGTGTAGCTTTAGCTAACAGTAATATTCGTTGGTAAAGCTCTGACATAACACAATGTTGCTGTGTCATTTCGAAGCGAGGACAAAGCGCAGATAACTTAATGGAGACTGAGGGCCTTGAAAATATATTAGTGTTTGTGTTTCTGTAATTTCCAATAAGCTCTATGGCGTTTAAATAACGGTTAAAATAATGTTCTGCATCTTCATTACTGATAGCGGCTTCACCGAGCATATCAAATGAGTAGGTGTAGCCTTCTTCTTGCATCGCTTGAGAGTTTATAATCGCTTCTTCAATAGACTCACCTAAAACAAAGTGTTTGCCCATCATTGCCATAGCTTGGTTAATACCCTGGCGAACAGCCGCTTCACCAACGCGTTTAATCGTTCGTTTTAGTAATGAAGGAGACGGCTGATTTTCATCATGGTTAGAGTTAGACTTAAGGAAATGCTTTGTGAACAGGAGTCCTTGAGTGGCTGCATTAACCCATGGGGATTGGCTGTGTTGAGTATGAACGTCCCAATTAGCGGCTTCCATTATTTCTGTAATCAATGCATCTGCGGTTGCAGCATCAGGTACACGAAGCAGGGACTCAGCCAGAGTCATTAGCAACACACCTTCGTGATTTTCAAGTCCGTACTCTTGAAGTAATGACTCAAAGTGATCTTTTGATGAAGGATGTGACTGCGCTTTTTGGCTTAGTTTTTCAGCCGCCAAGGCAATGGAATTATGGTCTTTAGATGAATGGCTACAAGCATGGGTAAGCTGGTTGACCAGTATCTCCTCATTAACACAGTAATGAGGAGATATCTGCTGCCATAAGTTAGCAGAAGACTGGCTGATAAACGCATTATTAAAGGCATCAGAAACAGTAAACATAATTAAAACCTGAGCACGGGACTGTGGTCGATTTAATGTTGTTTTCTATTTCATAAATGTAGTCGTAGTTTAGGAACAAATACAGGTGAAACTTACCATTTTCCTGGGAAATCTCTATCTTCAATAATCTGTGAAACTAAAGACTCTTCTTCACTGGTTTTTGTATTTCCCCACTGATCAAAATAGAGCAGGTCATCTAATGGTGTTCTATCCAGCCATCCTGCGGTTTCTAGTTCAGGCTTGTCATAGAAATGAGAAACATAGCCCACACAAAGATAAGCAATAGGTACGATATTTTTTGGAATCCCCAAAGCCTCTTGCAGTGCTTTTTGCTTAATAATACTAACCCAGCCAACACCTACGCCTTCAGCTCTGGCGGCTAACCAGAAATTTTGAACTGCACAAACACTGCTGTAAAGATCCATGGTTTTAATGGCTGTTCTGCCAATTACTACCGGGCCTGTTCGTGAACGGTCACAGGTGATACAGATGTTAATAGGCGATTCTAGAATACCTTCCAGCTTAAGTGAACGATATGTTTTGCTCTTCTCAGAATCAAACATGTTGGCCGCATCTTCATTGGCTTCTACAAACGCGCTGTGAACACGTTTTTTAACATCGTCTGAACGAACAACAACAAAGTTCCAAGGCTGCATAAAGCCCACAGAAGGAGCATGATGGGCGGCGTAAAGTATACGACTTAGCACATCATCTGGTACAGGGTCGGGCTTGAATTGCCCACGAACGTCACGCCGGTTAAAAACGGTTTTGTAGAGTCCCTGGCGTTCGTCTTCATTAAAAAAAATGTTGCTTTGATGTAAATCTTCAGGCTTTTCCATGGTATTCCCCTTGTTGGAAAAGTGAGAGTGCGTCTGTCCAAACCACTCAATTAGCTTACAGGCCGGTCTTCTGACTTAGGTTCCTCTTGTTCAAACGCCTTCCCGGCCGCTATTAAATTACTAATAACTATGCCAGTGGCTTTTTCTTTATTTAAAAGAATATGTTGAACAATCACCCTTACAGCGCTGGGCACGTATCGGATTTGCACCGATTTCCCGATTCTCCCGTGAGATGATAACTACGGGCACCTGAAAGCAAAGAAGGGGGACTTTTGCAAAACAGCGGAAGAATGTCAATGGTGTTGAGTATTTGAAAGCTAAACAGTTGGATAATTGCTTATTATCAAGATCTCAAACCCTCAAACACTATAAACTGCCGCCCAATTTAGCACTATTGAAATAAAATCTCCCCTTGGAATAACCAATGAATAGCACCCCGATAAAATTAACTGAATACAGTCACGGAGCAGGGTGTGGTTGTAAAATATCACCTAAGGTACTCGACACTATATTAAAAACAGAACTCTCTATTGCTCCTGATGAGCGCTTGTTAGTTGGCAATAAATCAAGAGATGATGCAGCGGTTTACGATATGGGGAATGGAATAGGCATTATAAGTACCACTGACTTCTTCATGCCTATTGTGGATGACCCTTTTGACTTCGGCCGTATTGCCGCAACCAATGCTATTAGCGATGTTTATGCCATGGGCGGCACACCAATGATGGCCATTGCTATTTTAGGCTGGCCTATTAATCAACTAGCTCCTGAAGTAGCACAGCAAGTTATTGATGGCGGTAGACAAGCCTGTGCAGATGCAGGCATTCAACTAGCCGGCGGGCATAGTATTGATTCGCCAGAGCCTATTTTTGGTTTAGCTGTAACGGGATCAGTGCTGCTTTCAGAATTGAAACAGAACAATACCGCAACTCCCGGTTGTAAACTTTATCTCACCAAGCCTTTAGGGATAGGTATTCTATCAACAGCTCAAAAACAAAAAATATTGCAACCAGAGCATAGTACGCTGGCACGAGATTTAATGTGTGAATTGAATGCCTTTGGCCGCAAGGTAGCTCCGATTGAAGGCGTTAAAGCGCTCACCGATGTAACTGGTTTTGGTTTGCTTGGCCATCTTAGTGAAATATGTGAAGGCAGTGGCGTTAGTGCTGTCGTAGAATTCGATAAAGTCCCTGTCGTTCCTGAAGCCCTTCATTA
>Ga0209495_1001749_pt1 | contig 14842 bp, 12 predicted proteins | sample EN1Hudsemesocosm_FD_184629 | JGI IMG/M metagenome (GOLD analysis project Ga0209495, IMG submission 184629) | Methane-oxidizing microbial communities from mesocosms in the Hudson Canyon - EN1E Hudson Canyon (SPAdes) (version 2) | ecosystem: Environmental > Aquatic > Marine > Cold seeps | place... | reverse complement strand
AATTTGGTTACATCGTTAACACTCGTGCAGGGCTGAACAAATGATAAAAGCCCTGCATTTTTTGCACACCCACAATCCAAGAAAAAAAATGTAATACCCGATAATAATGAACACGTTACAACTACAATTTGGTGGTTACTCAACACGCGGCGTTAAAGATGAAAATCAGGATGCGCTGGCCGCCTTTCAGCCAGACGGGGCACTTCTTCAGCATAAAGGTGCCATCGCCTGCATTGCTGACGGGCTGAGCTCGAGCGAGCATGCCAAGGAAGCGTCAACCACTTGCTCGACTATGTTCATTAAAGATTATCTTGAAACACCTCAAACATGGAGCGTACAGCGATCTGCTGCCCATATAGTTAATAGCCTGAATTCTTGGTGCTTTGCGCAAAGCACCCCCGCCGTTAGCGAGCACACAGACCAAGCACACTCCAGTTTTTTAACGACATTGAGCAGTGTGGTTTTCAAAGCGAACCAAGCGTTCGTTTTTCATGTTGGTGACAGCCGCGTTTATTACTGGCACCAGCAAGAACTTGAGCAGCTTACCCGAGACCATAAACAGCGCCAAGGCGGCCATACCTACCTTACTCGTGCGATAGGAATAGACCCGCATATCGATGTCGATTTAAGCACACACACCGTGCACCAAGGTGGGCTATTTTTGCTTAGTACCGATGGCCTGCACGACGTGCTTAGCCGTCAGGCGATCTCAGATATCTTGCACCAAACGCACATCAACCTAGAAGTAAAAGCCAAAGCGCTAGTGCGAGCCGCACTCGAGCATGGCAGTGATGACAATGTTAGTTGTTTACTTGTCAAAGTTATTCAGTTACCGAAAATAGGCTTGGCAGAAAAAGTTCATGAGCTCAGCAAATTTGTTTTTCCTCCCGCATTGCAACCCGGCAACAAGCTCGAAGGTTATCGCGTACTTGAGATACTATTTGAGGGAACACGCAGTAGCATTTATAAGGTGATGTGTGCGGACACGAAAAATATCTATGCGTTAAAAGCGCCCTCGCCTTATTTTCAGGACGATCCAAGCTACATGAGAAGTTTTAGTCAAGAACAATGGATCGGACAACAAATTGACCATGAAAACGTAATGAAAATTCTGCCAAGAAAGGCAAATAGTCAATTTCTATATCATGTCTGTGAGCTAATTGAGGGCCAAACGCTCAGGCAATGGATGATCGACAATCCAAAACCCAGCCTTGCGCAGGTACGCGATCTTCTTAGGCCTATTATCTCAGCATTACGAAAAATGCAGCGACTGGACATGACTCATCGCGACTTAAAACCTGAAAACATTATGGTGACGCACACAGGACAAATTAAATTAGTTGATTTTGGCACCATACGTGCCGCCTCGCTGGTCGACACTGGTGACATGGCTGATAACATGACTGATGCCAATGTGGCCGTTGGATCGGTTAATTATGTTGCACCCGAATCTGTGATGTTTAACGAAGCGACACATACCTCCGATTTATTTTCACTTGCTGCCATTACTTATGAGCTATTAGTCGGGAAATTGCCTTATAAACCATTCCGTTATAAAGACTACCGTCCAAAGTCGTATAGCGAATGGCATTATCGACCCATTCATCATGACCGCTCAGATTTACCTGTATGGGTAGACATGACTCTTCGCAAAGCCACCGCCCCTAACCCCACTCATCGCTATCAGGCTTTCTCAGAATTTTTAACTGATCTAGCAGCACCCAACGATAACCACTTAAACGCGATCAAGAATGCGCCACTTCTAGATCGTGATCCACTAAAGTTTTGGAAACTCATGTGCGTAACGTTGCTTGTCGTGAACGCGCTTCAGCTGTTCACGAGTCTTACCTAATTTTTATCCTGGACTATTCAGTGCTAAAGTCAGCCGTGTTTCAAGATACCTATTGATAGTGCAAATCAAGGTAGCAGAAAGTTCTTATCATCTCGCCAAAGTAGCCGAGATTATTGCCATTCATGACACGTGTGATATTTAATAATTACAGGAGCTCTACCATGAAGAAAGCAATCCTGAGCGGCCTTGCATGCGCTCTGCTGATGTCAAAACTAGTATTTGCCCAAGATGTGCGAAATGAACGCATCCAAATTAGTCAAGATACTATGCATGCGGTGGTGGTTGACACGATCACCGGCTATGAATCCGTTAATCACTTGGTAAATGCTAAAACTGGGCAATCATTAACTGTCAGTCTTGATTCTGATAATTTGGGTAGCTACTTCAACCTCTTCGCACCCGGCAAGATACCTGGTGAAGATCGTGCAATGTTTATCGGATCAACAGAAGGTAATCAATTTGAAGTTGATTATCTGGATGAGGGAGACTACACAGTTCAAGTTTATATTATCCGCAGCATGGCACGCCGCAATGAAACTGCAAATTACACACTGACGGTAAACATGACCAGCAAAAACGAAACAGATGCCGCTAACTAAAGCCAACTCTGCGCGCCTTTCAAATCATCATCCATGTTTAAATATAGCGCCATGTGAAAACTAATGCTTATATGATTCTAATTAGTTGAATTCAGCACTAACCGTGTAAAACCGTAATCCAATACAGAAAGCTTGTTTACTTTTCTGAAATACAAAATTAGGTCTTGCCAAAAAGCATGAAAGACGGGTTAGTAACTACCTGTTTAATGCATTTTTAAATTTCTACACAGCGAAGAGTAACTGCAAATATAGAATTAGATTCAAACCTTGAAACCGCCACTCGTTATTAAAAGACAAAAGGAAATTTGACTATTATTGAAGGGCCGTTTTTGCATACATAACTCACTTGTTTAGGTGTTCTTCCGAAATAATCCTGTAATCCGGCGTAAAAAAAAACGATATTTACTAATTGAAGAATTGCGCCCTGATGAGCGCGCCAAATTTGATCACACCCCTGATTAGCGATTCATTATGGTGCGAAGATTCCTTATCACTCCCACATAAAAACTGATAACTTATTGAATATATTAAATAAAGAATAAGTGGAATACATTCTGCTTTCAGCACATATGTCCGTACCCTTGACATACCGGGCATAAAATTTGGTTAAATAGAACGCTAGGGTTCCGATCAAGCTCTTAAACATAGTTAAGGTAGTGAGCTTAGATGTCTGGTCCGAGAGCATTCGACCTTCCCCTTTCCCTATTTAGGGCTCTTAGAAGGCATGGGTTACACGGCGGGATAAAAGCCCGGGAGACTAGCTTGGTAATTCCAAGGGTACTCCATGTTTAAAAACATAACGTGTAAACAACATGTATTTGAGAGGTTCCTAAATGAAACGTTTTGCAGCTTTAATTCTTGCGCTTTCGCTTTCTTCGATAACTCATGCCACCGATAGCTTTAAGGTTTGTTGGTCAATTTACGTCGGCTGGATGCCATGGGCATATGGTGCAGAGCAAGGCATCGTAAAGAAGTGGGGCGATAAATACGGAATCGATATCGAAGTGGTGCAATTTAACGACTATATCGAATCCATTAATCAATATTCTGCAGGCGAATTCGACGCTTGTACCATGACCAACATGGATGCCTTAACGATTCCCGCTGCTGGCGGTGTTGATAGCACAGCGTTAATTGTTGGTGACTTCTCCAACGGTAATGATGGTGTTGTACTTAAAGGCAAAAAATCGTTGTCTGACCTGAAAGGACAAAATGTCAACTTGGTCGAGTTGAGTGTATCGCACTATCTGCTGGCTCGTGGTTTAGAAACGGTTGGCCTTAGTGAGAAAGACCTTACGGTTGTTAACACCTCGGATGCCGACATGGTTGCTGTCTATGGTACGGACGACGTGACCGCTGTATCGACCTGGAACCCTCTCCTAAGTGAAATCACATCAATGCCCAATAGCCATAACGTATTTGATTCTTCGCAAATTCCTGGCGAGATCATTGATCTGCTAGTGATCAATACGGAAACACTCAAAGCTAACCCTAAGCTCGGCAAAGCTTTGGTTGGCGCTTGGTACGAAATAATGGGCAATATGAGCGGGACAGCAGAAACTGCGGCCAATGCAAAGAGTTATATGGCAACGGCGTCAGGCACTGATCTGGCGGGTTACGAAGCACAACTAGCTAGCACAGAAATGTTTTATACGCCCGCAGAAGCACTTGAGCTAACAACCAGTGAGAAACTTGTTAAAACAATGGAAAACGTTGCTAAATTTTCGTTCAAACATGGTCTTTTGGGTGACGGCGCGCCGGATGCAGGTTTCATCGGTATCGAAATGCCAGCGGGTACTTTTGGTGACAAGGGCAACGTGAAGTTCCGTTTTGATCCAACCTATATGGATATGGCCGCGAAAGGTACTTTGTAAATAGGTTTTTGACCTCAGCTTTGTCGGCGGCATACTCAAACCTTGAAATAAAGGAATTACTTTCCAACCTTGGGTATGCCGCTGTCTGAAACAGACAAAAGACCTATGAGCACTTTCACATCTAAAGATCGGCCTATGAAAAAACTAATCAATCAAGTACCGAACAATTCCCTGAAAATCGTATTAGGCGTATTACCTTTCGCGTTCTTGATCATTCTTTATATGGTGGCTTCAGATGCGCGTTTGGAGATCAACCCAAGCGATAAACTTTTACCCAGTTTCAGTAAGATTAGTGATGGCCTCTCTCGCATGGCATTAGAACCAAGCAAACGCTCTGGCGAGTATTTATTCTGGCAAGACACGGCTAGCAGCCTAACGCGTCTCGGCATTGGCGTTTCCATCGCTGCGGCTATTGGACTTGTTATCGGTTTGATCAGCGGTGCAGTGCCCTTATTCGCCGCTTGGTTATCGCCGTTATTAACGGTGGTTTCTCTTATTCCACCTCTGGCACTTTTACCGATTCTCTTTATCGTATTTGGCCTCGGCGAACTCTCGAAAGTGGTGCTCATTGCTATTGGTATGACACCATTTATCGGCCGCGACATTCAACGTCGCACGCAGGAAATCCCTACGGAACAATTAGTCAAAGCGCAAACCTTAGGCGCGAATACCTCACAAATTATTGTGCGCGTGTTGCTACCCCAAATATTACCGAAACTCATCGATGCCGTGCGATTATCGCTTGGTGCAGGATGGCTATTTCTTATTGCAGCAGAGGCGGTTGCATCCACCGATGGTCTGGGTTACCGCATCTTCCTCGTTCGTCGTTATATGGCAATGGATGTGATTCTGCCATATGTCGCATGGATTACTCTGCTCGCATTCCTTATCGATATTGCTTTGCGTGAACTGAACAGAACGTTCTTCCCATGGCATGAACAGGGAGCTAAATGATGACCCTAGAAGCTATTCAGAGCGTCGCCGACACACCCATCATCAAGATCAATAATGTTTGGAAACAGTATGGCGATACTGTGGTCTTGGAACGACTCAATATTTCGGTCAAAAAAGGCGAATTTGTGACCTTAGTCGGAACATCCGGCTGCGGTAAAAGTACCTTCTTAAACATGTTGCTGGGCACTGTTCAGCCCTCAAAAGGCGAGATCTTTTTGAATGGAAAGATGATTCCAGAAGAACCCAATTCTGATCGCGGTATCGTGTTTCAACAGTATTCTGTATTTCCACACATGACCGTATTAGAAAATGTGATGGCCACGAAAGGCTTTGAACAGAGCGGTTTAACTGGATATTTATTTGGTGCTCGACGTAAAAATGCAAAGCAGCAAGCGACGCAAATACTCGATCAAGTCGGTCTGGTTGATGCTTTAAATAAGCACCCTCACGAATTGTCAGGTGGCATGAAGCAACGCTTGGCTATTGCTCAGGCACTGCTCGGTAGACCCCGTATTCTTCTGTTAGATGAGCCTTTTGGAGCGCTAGACCCCGGCATCCGTGCAGATATGCATGAGCTTGTACTTAAACTCTGGCGAGAGCTGAAGCTAACCGTATTCATGGTGACACATGATCTAAAAGAGGGCTTTTATTTAGGCACTCGCCTCTGGGTGTTCGACAAAATACGACATGATCGCGCAGCCCCTAATCGTTACGGTGCAGGCATTACCTACGACCTAGCTGCGGGCCAGGTCAATCGCTCTACCTATCAAAAACTTGATGACGAGCTGCGACCGGTTCAAGAGTCCTACGCCTAATTTTTTACTAAAACTTTATTGAGAGAACATGAGCGAACACATCCTTTCCATAGACTATGATACTGAGCTGAAATCAGGCTCACACTGGTCGCTGCGCGCGCGCAAAGGCACCATCATGCGTTTAAGTGATCTATCCGGCGGCAGCAATGTCGGGATGTTATTTTACAATCCACAAGATCTACTAGAGCGCTACAATGCGCCCGATTCACTGAAATGCCAACACACCTTCAAGCTGGGTAAAGGTAATTGTTTATACTCAGACATGGGACGCATTTTCGCGTCCATCGTTGAAGATAGTCTTGGCTGGCATGAAACGGTTTCCGGCAACTCTCATGCCTCTCATGTCCAAGCGCAATGGGGAGTGCGCGACTACCAAAATGATCAAAATAACTGGAAGCAAAATGGCTATGATGCGTTCTTAGTGGAACTCGCAAAATATGGCCTTGGGGCCGCAGATCTTGCAGCGAATATGAATTGGTTTAGCAAGGTGGTCATCAACGAGACCGGTGAAATGGAGTATTGCGCAGACCATAGTTTAGCAGGTAGCAAAGTGACGCTGCGTTTTGAAATGGACACCTTGGTGTTGTTACATACCTGCCCTCACCCGCTTGATAGATCTGAGACCTATCCAAAGAAATCCGTGAAGATCGAACTAGGCTTGGCGCAGACTGTCAAGAATGATGACTACTGCAAGAATTATTGTCCTGAGAATGGTCGAGGCTTTGAAAACAATCGTTTGTATAACCTTGGAGCGAGCGCCTGATTATGTTAACCGCAAGTAAACTTATTCCAGAAAACGCTTTCTGCCGAGAGATTGTCGATGCCGGCGACTACTACATCGGCGTTGTGCATGCCGGAGAGACCTTTCGTATATTAGACTTGAAAGGCAATCAAGCTGCGGACACCTTATTCTTCAATGCACATAACCCTGAAGAGCGTTATAGCGCCATGGATACCATTAGAGAGCAAGGCAATGTCTATCTCACCATAGGATCACGACTACTCTCCAACAATAACCATCTTATGTTGGAAATTGTTGCTGATACCTGTGGCCGTCATGACACATTGGGTGGCGCCTGCGCGACGGAAAGTAATACAGTGCGTTATGACTTGGAAAAACGCTGCATGCATGCCTGTCGAGACAGCTGGATGTTGGCCATCGCAGAGAATCCGCAATATGGCATAAGCAAGCGCGATATCAGTCACAACATCAACTTCTTTATGAATGTACCAATCACAACTGAAGGTGGATTGACCTTTGAGGATGGTATATCTGCGCCTGGTAAATACGTTGAACTGCGCGCAGAAATGGACGTCATCGTATTAATTTCAAATTGCCCTCAGCTTAACAATCCGTGTAATGGGTATAACCCAACACCCATTGAATATTTGGTTTGGGATAACAAGGAAGAATATATGAGTAACGTGAATCCACCTCAAGCAAGAACCTAAACTACGCTTTTATCCACTAAATGTTAGAAAACCTCGGTGGACGGCCATCGTTGAAGTAATTCCCCGGGACGACCCGGACAAGGTTTGAAGGCATGTTTTCAAAAGTACTTATTGCGAATCGTGGCGCCATTGCGACGCGTATAATTCGTACCTTAAATAAAATGCAGATTAGCTCAGTAGCCGTTTATGCGCAAAGCGATACAGATAGCTTGCATGTACAGCAGGCAGATGAAGCATACTGCCTGGGCGATGGACCGGCCGCCACTACGTATCTTAATGTTGAAAAAATCATCGCGTTTGCAAAAAAGTCTGGCGCACAAGCTATTCACCCGGGCTATGGATTTCTAAGTGAAAACGCAGATTTTGTGCGCCGCTGTGAAGCCGAATGCATTGTTTTTATAGGCCCAGCGCCCGAGCAAATGGAAATGTTTGGTCTAAAACATAAAGCGCGTGAACTTGCTAAAAAGGCAGGTGTTCCCCTATCAAATGGGACAGACCTTCTGGTTGACCTGCAAGAAGCCATCCACGCCGCGAATAAAATCGGTTACCCGATCATGCTCAAGAGCACAGCCGGTGGCGGCGGAATTGGTATGCAGCTCTGCCACTCAAAATCAGACTTAGAAAATGCTTTTGAAACCGTCAAACGCTTGGGCGCAAACAACTTTGCCGACGATGGTGTTTTTATTGAAAAGTTTATTACTCAGGCTCGTCATATCGAAGTGCAAGTTTTTGGTAACGGAGAAGGTAAAGCGCTTGCAATTGGGGAACGCGATTGCTCTAGCCAACGCCGGAACCAAAAAGTCGTAGAAGAATGCCCTGCTCCTCACCTTACCGAAGATATTCGTAAAAGCCTCCATGATACTGCCGAAGCTCTACTCGCAAGCGTAGACTATCGCAATGCTGGCACGGTCGAATTTATCTATGATGCCAATAGCAACCAATTCTACTTCCTAGAAGTCAATACGCGCTTACAAGTTGAGCATGGGGTTACTGAAGAGGTCTATGGTGTGGACCTAGTGCAGTGGATGATTCTATTAGCAGCCGAGGAGGACTTAAATCTCGATAAAATGCGTGGCGCCTTGGCTCCAGCGGGTCACGCGATTCAAGCGCGAATTTATGCCGAAGATCCCTATCACGACTTCCAGCCATGCGCTGGTTTACTAATTGAGGTGGCATTTCCTCAAGGAGATGGGCTGCGAATTGATCATTGGATCGAGACCGGCATTGAAGTCCCTCCGTTTTTTGATCCATTATTAGCAAAAGTGATCGTGCATGATCAGGATCGAATGGCCGCGCTCAAAAAACTGCGCGAAACGCTGGACGAAATTCGTCTATACGGCGCTGAAACTAACCTGGGTTATTTACGTGCTCTTTCCCGAGACGCTGCATTGGAAGGGGGATTAGTCACCACAAACTACTTGAGTCATTTCACCTTCAAACCTGCACGAATAGACGTGATTCAGGGTGGAACACAAACCACAATTCAGGATTATCCTGCCCGCACTGGCTATTGGAATGTAGGTGTCCCTCCGTCTGGCCCCTTCGATAATCAATCGTTCCGACTAGCGAATCGTTTACTCAATAACGAACCTACCGTAGCGGGTTTAGAAATCACTATGCAAGGGCCAACGCTGAAGTTTAGCGAAGCCACACAGGTGGTTGTCAGTGGTGCGGAGATTATTACCCAGCTTGATGAAAATGACGTTGCTATGTGGCAGGTCATTAATATTGAAGCTGGCCAAGTCCTAAAGCTAGGCCGAATCAAAGAACAGGGAGCGCGTGCATATTTGTGCGTGCGAGGTGGCATCCAGTGCCCCAAGTATCTGGGTTCACGTTCAACCTTTACCCTGGGCCAATTTGGTGGCCATAATGGACGCGCGCTGCGTGCCGGTGATGTGCTTCGTTTGGTCGAATCGCTTGAACTCGCTCCGGCGGCAAAGTTACCCGCTGTACTGCGACCCAAGATCGATAACACCTGGGACTTGCGAGTGATCTATGGCCCGCACGGAGCCCCAACTTTTTTAACCGATTCCGATATTAACAACTTCTTTCAAAACGAATGGGAAGTACATTACAACTCCAGCCGAACCGGTATACGCTTAATCGGCCCTAAACCGGAATGGGCACGCAAGGATGGAGGTGAAGCTGGCTTGCACCCATCCAATATTCATGACAACGCCTACGCCTTTGGGACGGTCGATTTCACTGGCGACATGCCAGTTATTTTGGGCCCTGATGGCCCATCCTTAGGTGGATTTGTTTGCCCAGCGACCGTGATCCAAGCAGATCTATGGAAACTCGGGCAGCTCCGCGCAGGTGATAAAATACGTTTTGTGGCAGCGAGTATCGAAGACGCAGTCAAGCTTGAAGCGAATCAAAATAAGCAAGTAGCGACCCTCCTGCAAAATTTCATTGAATTCACGCCTGTTGAACCTCGCTCACCAATTCTGGACTACTTACCTGCTGAAGAAAGTGGTCTTGAGGTGGTTTATCGCGCAGCCGGTGATCACTTCTTATTGATTGAATATGGCGATCAAGTTCTCGATATAGAACTACGTTTTCGTGCGCATGCCCTGATGCAGTGGCTACAACAGAATTCTAAAGCTGGCATTCGCGAACTCACACCAGGCATTCGTTCATTGCAAGTTCATTACGATAGTCAGGTGATCGCATATAAAAATTTGATCGCCCATCTTAAAGCTGGAGAACGTTATTTAATGACCCAGCTCGATGACCTAAGCGTTCCGTCTCGCATTTTACATATTCCATTGTCTTGGGATGACGAAGCATGCCAACTGGCCATTCAGAAGTATGATCAATCAGTGCGCAAGAGTGCGCCTTGGTGTCCGGATAATTTGGAATTTATACGACGTATCAATGGTCTGAACAGTATTGAGGAGGTCAAAAGAATCGTCTTCGACGCGTCTTACCTAGTAATGGGTTTAGGGGATGTTTATCTCGGTGCCCCCGTCGCGACGCCAATTGATCCATGTCACCGTTTAGTCACGACCAAGTATAACCCTGCTCGAACCTGGACAGCTGAAAATTCCGTCGGTATTGGCGGTTCTTATATGTGTGTATATGGAATGGAGGGCCCGGGTGGTTATCAGTTTGTGGGGCGTACCTTGCAGATGTGGAACCGCTATCGACAAACGAAAGAATTCGAGCAACCCTGGCTGTTGCGATTCTTCGATCAGATCCGTTTCTATGAAGTGAGCCATGATGAACTAACGGATATTCGCAAGAACTTTCCCCAAGGCCGATATCCCCTAAAGATCGTCGAAAGCAGTTTCAGTTTGTCAGACTATCAACGCTTTCTTGTCGATAAGCAGAGCGACATCAACGTCTTCACCCAACAGCGCCAAATCGCTTTCAATGAAGAATTAGCAAACTGGCACGCCACCGGCCAATTTAACTTCGAAGAAGAGGAGCGCGATTATTCTCAGAACGAAGTGGCGTGGCCCGAAGATAGTAACGTTATCGATAGCCCAGTCTCAGGCAGTGTATGGAAGACCGAGGTGTCAGTCGGCCAATTTGTCAACTCAGGCGACACCTTAATGATTCTAGAATCAATGAAGATGGAAATTCCGGTTTACTCGACTGAGACGGGGACGGTAAGTCATGCCCCTGTAAAAAGTGGCCAACGCGTTGACGCCGGACAAGCGTTAGTCGTCATTGAATCCGTCAATCGATAATCAAACTAAGCAAAACATAATCAGGTAGGACAGAATTGAATAAGACTATAAGTAATCACCATAATATGAGTATCGCTGCGCTACGTTCAGCCTATGAAAACAAACATATAACACCCAGCGAGTTAATGGCTGACATTCGGACCTTAGCGGGTCAATACGAGGACCATAACATTTGGATCCACCTATTAAGCGAAAACGAACAAGCGCATTTTTTAGATGCTTTAAAGTACAAAGACCCTGCTACACACGCTCTTTGGGGAATCCCCTTCGCTATCAAAGATAATATCGACCTCGCAGGCACTTCAACCACTGCAGCCTGCGAAACTTTCGCCTACACACCTGAAACGTCTGCGACCGTAGTAGAAAAACTTATCGCTGCTGGCGCGATCCCAGTCGGAAAAACCAATCTTGATCAATTTGCTACCGGGCTAAATGGCACTCGTTCGCCTTGGGGAGCATGTAAAAATGCGTTTAAGCCTGAGCATATTAGTGGCGGGTCTAGCTCAGGCTCTGCCGTATCTGTTGCCTTGGGCTTGGCGAGCTTCAGTTTAGGAACAGATACGGCAGGCTCTGGCCGTATCCCCGCATGTTTTAATAATTTAGTGGGGTTAAAACCATCACGCGGGCTGCTCTCAGCAAGGGGTATGGTACCCGCTTGCAGAAGCTTGGATTGCATGACCATCCTCGCCTTGAATACGGACGATGCCAACCAAGTGCTTAGCGTCTCCGAAGGCTTCGATTCTGGAGATGCTTATAGCCGAGCCAACCCATTTCAAAATCAACAACGCTTTTACGGCGAGCGTAAAGGGCCCTTAAGGGTCGGTATTATTCCTGAGACTCAGCTACGCTTCTTTGGCGATTCAGCCTACGAAAGTGCGTATAAGCACACCTTGGAGACGCTCGTAGAAAAGGGGTTCGAGTTAATAGATATCGACTATACGCCCTTTGACGAGGTCGCAAAACTCTTGTACGAGGGCCCATGGGTTTCCGAGCGTTATATCGCTACACAACCGCTAATTGACGAAAATCCAGATGCAGTCTTTCCGGTCGTACGGGATATCATCGCCCCAGGAGGTGGGCCGAGAGCAACGGCGCTCTTCAAAGCTCAATATCGTCTAAATACCTTAAAGCAAATATGTGATAAACAGATAGCTAAGTTCGATTGTTTACTAACACCCACTGCCGGAAAATGCTTCACTATCGAAGAAATGCTTGAACAACCCATTCTTCGTAATAGCCAGCTTGGCTACTACACCAACTTTATGAACTTACTGGACCTTGCCTCAGTTGCCGTTCCTACGCAAATAGCAGACAACGGACTGCCGTTCGGAATCACACTCGTTGGCTCAACGTTCAGTGATAGAGCATTGCTATCCATGGCTAATCATTTACAACAAATCTTTAATTTGAGGCTTGGCGCATCGAACTTCGAGCAAAACTATTTTGATACCATGGAGGTGGAGCGAGCGGACGCCATAGATGTTTTAGTCTGCGGTGCACATCTCGAAGGCTTGCCTCTAAACTGGCAGCTCAAAGAACGCGGCGCTGTGCTTAAAACCAAAACCCAAACCGCGCCAATATACCGAATGTACGCGCTTGATGGTGGCCCCCCATTTCGCCCTGGGTTGATCAGGGATAAAGTAAAAGGTGCTGCTCTAGACGTAGAAATCTGGTCTATGCCTGCAGATCAATTTGGCAGCTTCGTTAATGGTATTCCCTCTCCATTGGGTATTGGAAAAGTGAGAATCGCCGACGGTTCTATGGTAAGCGGATTTATTTGTGAACCTTTTGGTATTCAGGGGGCAGAAGAAATTACCCATCTTGGTAGCTGGAAAGCCCACCTGTCTCAGAAGCTGTAAAATAAAGGCGACTTTTCGGACATATTTATTAATTAAAAGCCAGGTTAGGGAAATTATTAAGTCAAATGCGTTCTTTCTATAAAGAATGCACTGGGTGTCTAATTAGCTCATCTACTAACGTTCAACCATCATTAAATTGAATTTTAATGATAATGATTTGCATTTATATTTTAATGTTATAACATAGCATTTTTGAATATTGTAGATGAGCACAGTTATGAAAGCAGGAATACATCCAGAATATCGTCCCGTGGTATTCCATGACACAACAGCCGATAGTTACTTTGTCATTGGTTCGACCTTACAAACGGAGCGCACCATTGATTATCAAGGTAAAACCTACCCTTACATGGCAATAGATGTCTCGCGCGACTCCCACCCTTTCTATACCGGAAAACAGCGTGTTGCAGAAACTGATGGCCGTGTTGCTCGATTCAACAACCGTTATAATCGAGGCAAGAAATAATGAAAGTTGTCAGCTCTTTAAAAACCGCAAAGTCGCGGCACCCTGATTGTCAGATAGTAAAACGACGTGGCAGGCTTTATGTGATTTGCAAATCAAACCCACGCTTTAAAGCCGTTCAAGGTAAAAGTAAAAACAAAAATAAGAATAAGTAACGCCTAAAGTTGCTGAATACACATTTATTATTCTCAGCATAGCAACTTGGGTATTACGATTGATAGCAGCAGTTGATTCGCTAACTAGTACAGGCCACAAACAGCTTGGTATGCGTTCTGGTTAGCGAGTTAATAGCCTGCTTTATATTAGCGCACTTGATAAAAAAGCATGAAGAAAGCCACCAGCTACTACAACGAATTAATCGACTTCTATATTGAAAAACCAGAAGGCTGGTCATTTTTCCCCACACAATGGGCACGCACTCAAAAAACAAAAACTGCCGCATCAAACAGCAATCTTTCAGCCATTATGGCCCAATCAAAAACACCTCTTTTGTACATGCAAAGAAATATAGGTCGCGATAACTTGGCACAACCAACCGTCCAAGCAAGCTGCAGATACTTTGCTCAACCAAGCCGCGAAACAAGGGCTAATTTAGCAGCCCTACAAATACAAGTATTTGAAGAAAACTATGCGAATTTCAAACTTCTCAGCCACTGCGCAAATTCAACGTTGTCGAATTGCCCGGCCCTTTTCTTTCATGTTCAGTTCTCACTAAAACATTCATCAGGTGAAGCCTATGAATGCCTCTCTCAATCATGGACGGTCTTTTCAAACGATATAAGCTACACCATTGGCTTGTCCGGCTCTCCGGAAAATATTAATGAATATGAATCAGATCTATCGGACATAATCAGTTCCGTCGCGATTGGTAAATCGTCTTAAGGCTTGAAGCGACAAGTTTGCAATGGCAGAAGACCGCGTATGCAGGTCACCAAACAGCGCATAACAATGTGACGCTTGAAAGCATACTTCGCATTAGAGTCTTAAACATTTTATAAGCATCTTCGGATAGCCTAACCAACATAATAAAATTGAACTTCGCGCGTTTTAATAAGCGAATCAACAACTCGGCATATTCTCACCAAACGGCTAAACGACCCAAGCTTCAAACCACTACCAAAATAAAAATTATCCTTTTATGATCAATACGCATTGCAACGCCATGCTGAATGTTTTCAACATTGCGTTTAAACTTTGTCGACTGTCGGGAATTTATCAATGAACTGGGTTTATTTATTCATCGCAATCTTTGCGGAAGTGATTGCTACCTCCGCCCTAA
>Ga0209495_1001747_pt1 | contig 14851 bp, 5 predicted proteins | sample EN1Hudsemesocosm_FD_184629 | JGI IMG/M metagenome (GOLD analysis project Ga0209495, IMG submission 184629) | Methane-oxidizing microbial communities from mesocosms in the Hudson Canyon - EN1E Hudson Canyon (SPAdes) (version 2) | ecosystem: Environmental > Aquatic > Marine > Cold seeps | place... | reverse complement strand
AACCCGAACCTCTATCAAATTCTTTAAGATATTTGATTTCAGTTAAGTTGTCATCAATCATAGTAGCCAGTACTTTACTTCCTTTTTCTGTTTCTCCTAGCTTGTAATACAAATCAATAATTGGTAACGCAAAATAACTTAATCTAACTACATCATTTGGAAACTCAGCAAGACATTTGTCTAAAGTTTCAATAGCTTTTGTTGTGTCTCCTTTTTGATAAAGAGCTTCAGCTAATCTTGAAAAATTATTTCTAAAATTCATTACCATTCTAGTGTTGGTCTCATCAAAATACAAATCAGGATTATTCAATCCTCCCCATTCAAATTCATTCATTAACCTATTGTACATTTTTTCAGTATGAACTATCCCCGTTTGCCCATCTGGAGATGACACAGAATAAGGTACTAGTCTATATGCTAATCCTTCAAGTTGGAAATAATCTTCTAATCCCATAAAATTGTCTCTCCCTACTGTAATTGCAAAATATACTGGGCGCTCCCAATTGAAGTTAGCTAAGATGTCAAATACCATAAGTTTATTCTTCATAACATTATTACCTTTCACTTTAAATTGTATTTCATCAACAATTTTGTTCTGATGCTCCTCAGGAACAAAAGTTTTAGCAATTTCTTTGTTAACTGCTAGTCTAATTTTTTTTGCCGGGAATATATGTACTTGCATAGCCCCATTTTGCGTACGAACAGTTTCTTTTCCATGAGTTCTTATATAATCTAATACTGATTTTAAACCAACCACTTCATTCTTATATCTTTTTTGGTATGCTAAGTAATCTCTGGTTCCTGTTCTGTAATCATCATGTTCTAAAGATGATGGGATTGGAGCCGCATCATAAGATGCTCTTTTCATTTGGTCGATATACCAATCAGTATTAAATAATGAAAGATTTACTACTTTAATATCAGTTCTGATTCCTTCAACTTCTTGTGCATACCAAAGCGGGAAAGTATCATTATCTCCATTTGTAAATAGTATGGCATTTTTATCGCATGAGTTTAAGTAGTTTTTTGCAACTTCAAGTGCTGTAAAACGCCCACTTCTATCATGGTCATCCCAGTTTTCTGCAGCCATTAAAGTAGGGATTGCTAAAGCAATAATTGTAGCTAAACTTGCGCTAGTTTTGGAATCTAAATGTTTACTTATAAAGTCGTAAATCCCTAAAACTCCTAGTCCAATCCATATTGCAAAAGCATAGAAAGAACCGACATAAGCATAATCTCTTTCTCTTGGTTGGAAAGGAACAATATTTAAGTATACGATAATAAGTACTCCAGTAAATAGGAAAAAAAGCAGAACAGCTAATGCATCTTGATTGTTTTGTTTAAAATGGAATAGCATCCCAATTAATCCTAAAATTAGGGGCAGGAAATAATAATGATTCTTCCCTTTATTTTTTCCTAAATAGTCAGGGACATCCACTTCTGAAGAAGGGGTTCCTAATCTTGCATTATCAATAAAACCAATTCCACTTTCCCAATTTCCATTCAATGAATTTCCATCCATATTCATAAAGTCATTCTGTCTTCCAGCAAAATTCCACATAAAATAACGAACATAGGACCACCCAATTTGATATTTAAAGAAATAGGTCATATTCTCTCCAAAAGTTGGTTTTACATTTTTGTTTTTAAGTCCTGCCCAATTTACATAGCCACCAGCATGCCTTTGCTGGGTACTACTCCAAATTCTTGGGAATAACATTTTATCTCTTTTACTATAGTTAGGAACAGTATTTTTTCTTTTGTCAATAATCACATATTTCCCTTTTTTCTCATCTTTTGCATAAATTGGGTTACCGTCAATATAAGGCTCACGGCTGTCTAATTTCGCATTAAAATGTTGTCCGTAAACAATTGGCCAACTTCCATATTGTTCCCTTTTTAAGTATGATAAAAGTCCAACTGCATCCTCAGGATTATTCTCATCAATAGGTGGGTTGGCATTAGAACGAACAACTAAAATTGCAAAAGAAGAATAACCAATTAAAAGCATCATCATTCCTAAAATAGCAGTGTTCCAAACTGCTTTGTTGTGTTTTTTAGTATAGACTAAACCAAAGGTAATCGCTCCAATAATTGCTAAGAAATAAATGATTGTTCCTGAATTAAAAGGCAGCCCGATTGTGTTTACAAAAAACAGCTCAAATTTTGAAATTAAACTAACTGCTCCAGGGATAATTACACCTTGTACTAATCCTAAAATAATCATAGATGAGACAAATGCTTTTATTGATCCAGCTTTACTGTATTCGTATTTTTTAAAGTAATAAATCATTCCCATTGCAGGGATTGTAAGTAATGATAGAAGATGCACTCCTACTGATAAACCAATTAGATAGCCAATTAAAACTAACCATCTACTAGCATGAGGTTTGTCAGCTTCTTGTTCCCATTTCATAATACACCAAAAAGTAACTGCTGTAAATAATGATGACATTGCGTAAACCTCTCCCTCTACTGCTGAAAACCAAAATGAATCAGAAAAAGTGTAAGCTAAAGCACCTACAAGCCCACTACCTAAAACCGCAATAATTCTACCAAATTCTATATTGTTTTCATCTTTAAAAAACATTTTTTTTCCAAATGCTGTAATTGTCCAGAATAAAAATAAAATAGTAAAAGAGCTGCAAAGGGCAGACATTATATTAATTGCTACTGCAACTTCTGATGTTCCTTCGGCTGCAAAAAGAGTGAAAATTCTACCAAATAATTGAAATAATGGTGCTCCAGGAGGGTGTCCAACTTCTAATTTATAAGCGGTTGCAATATACTCCCCACAATCCCAAAAACTAACTGTTTGTTCAATAGTAGAGAAATACACAAAAGATGCGATTAGGAAAACAACCCAACCAGCAATGTTATTTAGTTTTTTAAATTGATTCATAATAGAATTTTACTTTTTTATTAGGTTGGCGAATTTATAAATTTTTAAGTTACAATTATACATTAATGAAAATATGATTAAATATTTTGTACTTATGAGTTAATTGTTATTTTTGCCGTCCGTTTTGAGGAATGCCCGATGGTGTAATTGGCAACACGTCTGCTTTTGGTGCAGAAGAGTCTAGGTTCGAGACCTAGTCGGGCAACATTTTTAAAAGTACTGATTTATCAGTACTTTTTTTTTTGATGCAACAATCATGGTTTTTGACGCGTAAATATATTGAAGGTGTGTGTATATTTCTTATATTTGCGAATTCCTTTTATAGGAAAACGACAAGTATTTTTAATTAAAACAAGTATTATGAACGGAAAGTTTACAAAAAATTTATTGACTTTTATTTTTGTGTTTTCTCTAGGATTTTTTATGAATTCTAGTATGGTAAGTGCACAAAATTGTGATGTGCCAGTTGGGTTGAACACATCAAGTATTTCAAATTTTAGTGCGACATTAAATTGGGATTTAGACGCAAATGTTGATCATTATAGATTAAGATATAAGGAGAACGGATCTTCAAGTTGGTTGTATGAGCACAATGCTACTGGAGTTAGTTTTGATGTTGCTAGTTTGAATCAGTTATCAACTTATATATGGCAAGCTAAAGCTTTTTGCTCTTCAGGGAGTGTCCCAACCTCAACATGGTCAGTTGTAGATACTTTTGTTACTACAAATTATCCTGTGGATTGTAATAATACTCCAAATGGAACTGCATTTACTGATAGTTGTGGAAATTGTGTTGGAGGTACTACTGGAGATGTTGCATGTATAGATTTTACTCCATCAGTGAGTATTGCTTTAAGTACAATAGAATGTAATGTTCTGTCGGACATTACTTTTATTACTAGCCAAGATGCAAATGAGCCAGATATTTCTTCATCTATTTTCTCTTCTGATGCTGGATTTTTTAATTTTACTGGGTTAAATTCTAATGATGTTATAGGGTATGCAGATTTTATTGCAGGAGGTGGTTATATAAATGTCAATGCTACTTTAATGGTTGATTTTATTATTACTTCAGATAAAATTTCTGTTAAAGCTGTAGATAATGCAACAAGTCAGATATACGGTTCATTTACTATTGAAAATGCAAGTGGTGGAATTTTAGTTGTTGCAACATCTTTACCAGATAATAATAATGTGACAAGTGGAAATAGTCAAACAATTTTATTAAATGGGTTATTTACAAATCCTGATGCAAGTGTATTGAACTTTACATCAATAATTAATTCAGAACTTGGTGATGTAGATAATCAATCTTCAATCGAAACAATTGAATGTTTAGATTGTGATGGTGTATTAGGAGGAACTTCATTTACTGATAGTTGTGGGAATTGTGTTGGTGGAAATACTGGTAATGTAGCTTGTATTCCTTTTTCTCCAACTGTTTCAGTTTCATTATCTAATACTGATTGTGATAGTTTATCTGACTTATCCATTAGTGTAAGTCAAGATCCTAATGAGCCAGATATGGCAACTTCATTATTTGCTTCTGATGCAGGTTCATTTGCAATTTCTTCTATGAATGTTAATGATATTATCGGATCAGCAACTATGAGTGTTGGTGGTGGAAGTAATACTTTTAATACAAATTTAATAGTTACAACAATTATTTCAGCTAATCAAGTTGTTATTCAATCTCAAGATGTGAATACAGGTTTAATTTTAGGAAGTTTTACAATTTCTAATTTAAATCCTGGAGTTAGTATTTCTACTCAATCTCCACCAGATAATAATAATGTTACTAGTGGAAATTCTCAAACAGTAATTTTTAATGATGTTTTTGTAAATTCAGGAGCTGGTGTTTTAACTTTTACAACTACTATTAACTCAGAATTATCTGATCAAGACGTTCAAACTTTCCCATTTACAATTGCATGTTTGTGTACTCCTAATAGTTCAACAGATGTTGTTGTAGCGTGTGATTCTTATACATGGATAGATGGAGTAACTTATACATCAACAAATAATACAGCAACTCAAACTTTAACGAATGTAGGAGGTTGTGATTCTGTTGTAACATTAAATCTTACGATAAATAATAGCAATACATCAACAACAGATGTAACTATTCCAAATACATATACTTGGAACGGAACTACTTATACCTCAAGTGGAGTATATACTTGGTTAGGGACAAATGCAGCAGGATGTGATTCTACCGCAACTTTAAATTTAACTATACTTACTTGTGACGCTCCATTAAATCCTGTAACACATACTATTTTATTAGACAGAGCAACTATGACTTGGGATGCTGTTGCTGGTGCAGATCATTATGAGATTAGATTTAAGCAAGTAGGAACTCCTACTTGGCAATACTTGAACAATTACTCAACTTCAAGAACAAAAACTAATTTGAGTTCTGCTACTTCTTATCATTGGCAAGTGAGAACTCATTGTGATGCATCTGCATTTAATATATCAGAATGGACAGATACAATTACATTCCAAACAATGACTCTTTGTGCGAATACAACAAATCTATCTGATTCAATTGTTGGATTAGATTTTGCAACATTAACTTGGGATAACGACCCTAATGTTTGGGCATATAGAATTAGATATAGAAAAACAGGTTCTTGGATTTTTGATACAACATATACTAATACAATTACTTTGAGTGGATTAGATAATTCGTCAGTGTATAACTGGCAAGTTAAGTCAATGTGTGATCCTAATGGAATAAATAGTGCTATTTGGACTGCTAATCATCAGTTTACAACTTTAACCCCTTGTGACGATCCATCAGTATTATTAGTGGATAGTGTAGGAGTTAATGAAGCGTATCTAAGTTGGACTGCTCCATCAGGAACAGACCACTTTGTTGTTTTATATAGCGAATTAGGTTCTGGAGTATGGAACTCAACTTCAACAGCAAACACCAATATTGTATTAACAGGATTAGCTACTTATGCTCCTTACGAATGGAGTTTATTGGCTTTTTGTGAAGCAACAGGTTTAAATAATTCTGATACAATTTCAGGAAATAATTTTGTTACAGCAAATCCTTGTACTCCTCCTACAGGAATGTTTTCATCTAATGTGTTGTTAGATAGATTTACAATGAATTGGAATGCAGTAGCTTTAGCAGATCATTATGAAATAAGATTTAAAGAACAAGGGTCAGCTATTTGGCAAATGTTAACGAACATTAATAATACAAATAAAACAAAAACTAATTTAACAGCAGGAACTACTTATGAGTGGGAGGTAAGAAGTATTTGTGACGCTTCAGGAACTTCATATAGTGACTGGTCAGCAACACAAACACAAGCAACTTGGAGTTCATGCATGTTACCTACAAACTTGTCATCTTCAAATATAACATTAACTACTGCTGATTTAAACTGGGATAATGACCCTAATGTTTGGGCATATAGAATTAGATATAGAAAAACAGGTTCTTGGATTTTTGATACTACATATACTAATACAATAACTTTAAGTGGATTAGATAATTCATCACTTTATAATTGGCAAGTAAAAGCAATGTGTGACCCTAGTGGAAATAATAGTACTATTTGGACTAGCAATCAGACTTTCAATACTATTACTGCTTGTTCTACCCCTTTTAATTTAGCTGTAAATCAAATTGGATTAACATCAGCTAGATTTGTTATGAGTGGCCCTAATTCTCCTGATCATTATTATTTATTATATAGAGTTTCTGGTGCAAGTTCTTGGGATACAATAACTCTTTCAGGAGCTGATATTAGTGGAAATTATGCAACAAAAATTGTTACAGGATTAACGTCCGCTACAACTTATGAATGGCAAGTACAAGCTTCTTGCCAAGCTGATGATAGTAATCTTTCTGCTTTTGCTATTGGGAATAACTTTACAACTTTATTGCCTTGTGCAACTCCTAGTAATTTAGCTTCATCTGTAAGTGGTGATGATGTTACATTCAGTTGGGATGCAGTTGCAGGATCTGTTTTTTACACATTAAAGTATAAGCAAATTGGGGGTAGTTCTGGGTGGCAAACAATTTCAAATTTCACTAATCCTACTTATATTGTAAATAATCTTGGTTTTGGAATTTCATATCAATGGATTGTTTCATCATCTTGTGATTATTCAGGAATTAATATCTCGGCATTTAGCTCTCCTGACACTGTTAGTACAGCAACTTGTCCTGCGCCACAAAACATAGGTGTTGATAATATACAAACTGATCAAGTTCAAATTTATTGGGATAATAACCCTGATGTTCACCACTTTCAAGCAAGAGCAAGAGTTGCTGGTACTGTAATCTGGACAAAAAACATTCAAACTATTTACGGAAGTAATAGAACTGTAACTGGATTAACTGACGGAACGATTTACGAATTCCAAGTAAGATCAGCATGTTTTAATGATACTTCTTCAGTTTCAGCATGGTCATCATTACAAACTTTCACAACATTAGCAAATTGTACTACTAAGCCATCAGCTTTAACAACTTCAAATATTACATTAAGTTCTGCTGATTTATCTTTTACAGGAACGGCTAATGCTGCTGCATATTTAGTAAGATTTAAGACTGTGGCAGGATCTTGGAATTCTTGGGTATATGATACATTATTAGCCCCTACAGTTAGTTTAAGTAAAACATCTTTAACTCCAGGCACTCAGTATATTTGGGCAGTAAAAGCGGTCTGTGATTTGGCGGGGACAAATTATTCTGGCTGGGCTAATCAATCGCTTTTCTCAACTTTAGCTCCATGTCAAGATGTAATTAATTTGACAGTTGTTTCAAACCAAACTACAACATCAACTTTAAAATTAAGATGGACTCAAGTTTGGAATACTTATGGTTACAAACTAGCATTTAAAGAAGATGGTTCAACTACTTGGGACACTTTATTAGTTGTGAATAATACTATTACAAATATTACTTCATTACCATTTGGTGTTGCAGGTACTGTAACTTCTAATACTGGTAATATTGATGTGGTATTAAGTGGATTAAATGCTGGTACAACTTATAATTGGCAGGTTATGAATGTGTGTGAGGCAAGTGGAATTAATAATTCATCATTTGTAAACGGACCTGATGGAATAACTACCGATCCTTGTACCACTCCAGATGGGCTGAGTACAACAGCAATTGCTGCAGATAATGCTACTGCTAACTGGAATGCTGTTGCAACTGCTGATCATTATGCATTAAGAGCTAGAGTTGTAGGGACAACAACTTGGTCAATTACCCCGTCTTTAATTTATGGTACATCAAAAGCTATATACGGTTTAACTGCAGGAGAGACTTATGAATGGCAGGTAAGAAGTGTTTGTTCAACCGATACTTCTGAAGTTTCTGGTTGGAGTGCAATTCAATCATTTAGTACAATGGTTACTTGTGATAATGCTCCTTCAAATCCTACAGAAATAGGAATAGGGTTAAATGAAGCAACTTTAACATGGGATATACATCCAAATGCTCAGGCATATGTAGTAAGATTTAGAAAATCATCTGAACCTTGGAGTTCAAATGTATACACTACCACTACATCAACTTCAATTACTAAAACAGGATTAATTTCTGGTTCAGATTATACTTGGGATTTAAGAACAATTTGTGATACAGTAAATGGAGTTCAATCTCCTTGGACTGGTTTTAGATCTTTCTCTACTCTTTCACCTTGTGCTGCTCCTACTAACCTAGGAATAAGAGGGAACTACACTACACTTACAAGTGTTTCAGTTAAATTCCATGGTCCAAATATTGATTATTTTGTAATGTTTAAAGAAACAGCAAGTTCAAACTGGGATACTGTTATTGTAAATGGAACAGTAGTTACGAATGTTACATTATTACCATTTGGTGTATTTGTTACTTCATCTCAAGTAGGCCAAGAGACTAGACCTGTATTTACAGGTTTATCACCAGCTACTGAGTACGAATGGAAGGTTATAGCATCTTGCAGTCCTTCTAATCAATCTCCTGCTGTTAGTGGTCCTAATTTTACAACTCTAACGCCTTGTACTGTCCCTACAGGACTATCTTCTTCTCCTTTAACAGATCAGGCTACAATTAGCTGGAATGCTGTAGCTGGAGCTACTTTCTATGAGTTCAGAAAAAGAGCAATTGGTTCATCATCATGGAGTGGGATAGGTACTGAGTATTCTACTAGTAGAACAATTTCAAATTTAATTCCAGGAACATCTTATGAATGGCAAGTAAGAAGCCAATGTGATTATTCAGGAACTAATATCTCAACATGGTCATCAATTGAAACATTTACAACTCAGAATATTTGTACTAAGCCAACAAATGCTGATGAAATTAATATTACAACTACAACTGCTGATTTAGTTTGGGATGCAATTCCAGGAGCATGGGGGTATCGATTAATGTATCTTGAAAATGGTGCTGCTTGGAACACTAAGGTTGTAGATACTATTAATACAAATCTTGATGCAATCGCAGGCTTGAACCCAGGGGCAACATATAGGTGGAGAGTAAAAGGAATTTGTGATGCTTCAGGAGAAAATAATTCTCCTTGGCAAGGATGGCAATTATTCTCTACTTTATCATCTAACAGAATTACTGCTGGAGATGTTGATTTAGGAGCTAACCTTAATGTTTATCCTAATCCAACTGATGGTATGTTTAATATTTCTTTTATTTCTGAAGAGTTAGATAATTTTGAGATAACAGTTATTGATGCATTTGGGAAGTTAATTTCTTATGAAGAGAAACAAGACTTTGTTGGGGAATACACTAAGTCAGTTGATTTATCAGCTTATTCAAAAGGAATTTACATAGTTCTAATTAAAACTCAGGACTCATTTGTAACTAAAAGAATAGTACTGCAATAAGAGTTTGTGAGATTAAATAAAACTCCTTATATTTGCAACCGAAAATAGAGGAAGAAAAGGGAAGAGGCAGTTAGCCTCTTCTTTTTTTACATAGACATATGATTGCAAAAGAAGAAATAAGAAAAGTAGCCGAACCAAAGATAAAAGAACTTGATGGTTTTTTTGTTGACGTAAAATTAAACACAGCAAATGTTATTACAGTTTTCTTTGACAGACTAGAAGGAGTGCAAGTAGAGCATTGCCTTGCTATTAGCAAGTATATAGAAGGACATTTTGATAGAGATGTTGAAGATTATGAGCTAACAGTTTGTTCTGCTGGGCTTGATAACCCTTTTATGGTTGAAGAGCAATATCATAAATATAATGGAAAAGAAGTTGGAGTTTTACTAACTAATGGAAAGCGTAAAACCGGACTTATTCTTGCTTATAAAGATAATGTTTTAACGCTTGAAGTTGCAAAAAAGAAAAAAGGAAGTAGAAAAGAGTACATATTGGAAGAGGTAGAAATTCCTCAAAATGAAATAAAAGAAACTAAACTTAAAATAAATTTTAAATAAAATGGAAGTAGAAAATCTAATTGAATCGTTTTCAGAGTTTAAAGAGGTTAAAAATATTAACCGTGAAACAATGATGAATATCTTGGAAGATGTTTTTAAAGCGGTATTGGCAAAAAAATATGATGAAGAAGGAAACTTTGATGTTATTATTAATGTTGATAAAGGAGATTTAGAAATCTGGAGAAACAGAGAGATAGTTGCAGATGGAGAAGTTGAAAATCCTATTGCTCAAATTTCATTATCAGATGCCTTAAAAATTGAAGATGATTATGAAGTTGGTGAGGAGGTTTCGGAGCAAGTTAGTTTTGAATCAGAATTTGGAAGAAGACAAGTGCTTTCTATTCGCCAGCATTTAATGGCTCGTATTGCTGATCAGCATAGAGATGAGTTGATGAAGCGCTATGAAGATAGAATTGGTGAAATTATTCATGGTGAAGTTTATCAAATTTGGAGAAATGAAATCCTTTTGCAAGATGATGAAGGTAATGATTTATCTTTACCAAAAGACGAGCAAATCCCTAAGGATTACTTCAAAAAAGGAGAGTCAGTTAGGGCTGTTATCAAAGAAGTGAACTTAAAAAATAATAAAGCAAATATTGTTCTTTCTCGTATTGCTCCTGATTTTATAAAGAGATTATTTGAGCAAGAAGTTCCTGAAGTGTTTGATGGAATCATTACAATTAAGAAAGTAGTAAGACAACCCGGTGAAAGAGCAAAAGTAGCGGTAGAGTCTTATGATGATAGAATTGATCCTGTTGGAGCTTGTGTAGGAATGAAAGGATCTAGAATTCATGGTATTGTTCGTGAGCTTAAAAATGAAAATATTGATGTTGTTAATTTTACTGAAAATACTCAACTGCTTATCAGCAGAGCATTATCTCCAGCTAAAATTACATCTGTAAAGTTAGATGAGGATAAGATGAGAGCTTCAGTGTTTATGGATGCTGATCAAGTATCTTTAGCAATTGGTAGAGGAGGTCATAATATTAATTTAGCAGGTAAATTAACTGGTTATGATCTTGATGTTTATAGAGATGCAGATAGTTTTGATGATGATGTTGCGATTGATGAATTCTCTGATGAAATTGAAGGATGGGTAATTGATGCTCTTAAAAATATTGGTTGTGATACTGCTAAGAGTGTGTTAGACATCTCATCAAAAGATTTAGTTTTAAGAACTGATTTAGAAAAAGAAACTGTTGATGAAGTGCTGAGCATTTTAAGTTCAGAGTTTGAAGATTAAGAAATAAATTGTAGAGACTATTATGTCAGATAAAAAAAGTGTAAGGTTAAATAAGTTAGTAAAAGAATTCAATGTAAGTATTGATAGGATATTTTCATTTTTAGAAGCAAAGGGGATTGATGATTTAAAACCAACTTCCAAAGTTTCTCATGATGTTTACATGGATTTGTTAGGTGAGTTTGATTCTGAAAAGAAAGCGAAATTATCTGCCGAACTTTTATCCAAAGAAAAAGAATTAGTTAAAGCTGAGGAAATTATTAAACAGCAAGAAGCTGAGGAAAAAGCTCAAAAAGAAGCTGAAGCTTCAAAGTTAGCAAAGATTAAAGCTGAGGAAGAAGCTAATCAGCAGGAAGAAGAAGCTCCTAAAAAGGATGAGATTATTAGAGCAAAAGTTGCTAAAAAAGGCCCTACAGTTTTAGGTAAAGTTGAATTAGAGCTAAAAGTAAAAGAACCTACTAAAAAAGAAGCTCCAAAAGCTTCTGAACCAAAGGAAGAAGAAGCTCCAAAAACAGAAACTCCTGTAAAGAAGGTAGATCAACTTATTAAAGCAACTGCTGATAAACTTAAAGGCGTTAAAATTACAGGTCAAAAAATTGATTTATCTCAATTTAAAAAGCCTGAAAAGGTTGAGAAAAAGAAAAGAGTAAGAATAGTAAAAGCGAAAGTTGATCCTAATAAGTTCAAAAAATCAAGAAAGCCAAGAAGAGAAGCAGTGGAAATTTCTCCTGAAGAAGCTCAAAAAAGAGTAAGAGAAACTTTAGAAAAATTACAAGGAAGAGGAAAGAAAAAATCTGTTAAAAACAGAAGAGAAAAAAGACAAGCACATAGAGATGTTGCTGAAGAAACAAATCAGCAAGCTACTGAAAACAGATCAATTAAAATTGCAGAATTCGCTACAGCAAGTGAGTTAGCGACTATGATGGATGTTTCAGTAAATGAGATTGTAACTACTTGTATGGGTCTTGGAATGATGATTTCAATGAATCAAAGAATTGATGCTGAAACAATTCAAATGTTAGCTGAAGATTTTGGGTTTAAAGTTGAATTTGTAGGTGCTGATGTTCAAGAATCAATTGAAGAAATTGAAGATACAGAAGATCAAATGCAAGTAAGAGCTCCTATTATTACTATTATGGGACATGTTGATCACGGTAAAACATCATTAATGGATTACATCCGTGAAACTAATGTTATTGCTGGTGAATCAGGAGGAATTACACAGCATATTGGTGCTTATGAAGTAACTCTTGAAAGTGGAAAACAAATTTCATTCTTAGATACTCCAGGGCATGAGGCATTTACTGCCATGAGAGCAAGGGGTGCAAAAGTTACTGATATTGTAGTTGTAGTTGTAGCTGCTGATGATAGAGTGATGCCTCAAACTAAAGAGGCAATTAGTCACGCACAAGCTGCAGGAGTCCCAATTATTTTTGCAATTAATAAGATTGATAGACCAACTGCAGATCCTGAGAAAATTAAAGGAGAACTTGCTGAAATGAATCTTCTTGTTGAAGATTGGGGAGGTAAATATCAGTCACAAGATATATCAGCAAAAGTAGGGACTGGTGTTCCAGAAATTTTAGAAAAGATTTTATTAGAAGCTGAAATGCTTGACTTAAAAGCAAACCCTGATAGATTGGCTCAAGGTACAGTTATTGAAGCATCACTTGATAAAGGAAAAGGATATTTATCTACAATTTTAGTTCAGAAAGGAACTTTAAAAGTTGGAGATTATGTATTGGCTGGTTCATTCTCTGGTAAAGTTAAAGCAATGCTTAACGAAAGAGGTGAGACAATGAATGAAGCAGGGCCATCAACTCCAGTTGTATTGTTAGGTTTAGATGGTGCACCAACTGCTGGAGATGAATTCCATGTAATGGAAAGTGAGCAAGAAGCAAAAAAGATTGCTTCAAGAAGAGGTCAATTGCAAAGAGAACAAAATGTAAGAACTCAGAAACACCTTACACTTGATGAAATTGGAAGAAGAATTGCTTTAGGTGATTTCCAAGAGATAAATGTGATTGTAAAAGGTGATGTTGATGGTTCAATTGAAGCATTATCTGATTCATTACAACAATTATCTACTGAGGAAATTAAAGTAAATATAATCCAAAAAGCAGTTGGTCAGATTTCTGAATCTGATGTAATGTTAGCTGCTGCTTCTGATGCAATTATTATTGGATTCCAAGTAAGGCCATCATTGCAAGCTAGAAAGTTAGCTGAAACAGAACAAATTGATATTAGATTATATTCAATTATTTACAAAGCAATTGAAGAATTGAAATTAGCAATGGAAGGGATGTTATCTCCTGATGTTGAGGAGCAAATTGTTTGTAATATTGAAGTTAGAGATGTATTCAAAATCTCAAAAGTAGGAACAATTGCAGGTTGTATGGTTCTTGATGGAGCATTATCAAGAAATACAGGTGTAAGACTTATCCGTGATGGAGTTGTTGTTTACACTGGTGAGTTATCATCATTAAAACGATTTAAAGATGATGTAGCTGAAGTAAGAAAAGGATTCGAATGTGGTATGTCTATCAAAAACTTTAATGATATTAAAGTAGGAGATATTATTGAAGGATATGCTGAGGTGGAAACAAAAAGAACTCTTATTTAGTTCTCTAATAAATCAGGATCAATAATGATTGGAACAGGATAAGCACCAGGAAAGTTTTTACTTATCTGGTGCTTTATTTTTAACGCCTCATTTCTTGTTCTAAAGTTTCCAACAGTTAATTTGTAGTTGGGAGAATCAAAAGCAATTTGGACAGGAATCTCTGGATATAAATTTGTAAATTTTATTTGATAAGGAAGAATTTCTTCTTTTTGGTCTTTAAATATTAGTTGTATTCTCCAGCCTTCTACCCCTCCTGTTTTCTTTAAAATTTGTTTGTATTTTGAAACTAATTTATCAACTCCCTTCTGATTAATGCTTATAATTTCCCCTTTAGTATTAAAAGTTGTATCGCTTTGAGAGAACACAAAAATTGGAAACATTATCGTTAAAAAAAGTATTTTTTTCATAGTTCAAAAATATAAAATAAAATGAGTTGGCTTTTTAGTATTATTGCAAAGTGAGAAATTTATTTAAATACCCTGATATTACTGCTACTAATTTATTAAAAGCCTTGCTGAATATGAGTTTAGATAATGAATATATGAGTATTTTAACTTCTAATAGTTTTGATAAAAAACAACAGTTACCACTCAATTATATAAATTATGATATTATTGCAGGAGTTGGTGCGGTTGATATTTTAAAATCAAATGCTGAATCTTTTGAAAGTT
>Ga0209495_1001741_pt1 | contig 14876 bp, 8 predicted proteins | sample EN1Hudsemesocosm_FD_184629 | JGI IMG/M metagenome (GOLD analysis project Ga0209495, IMG submission 184629) | Methane-oxidizing microbial communities from mesocosms in the Hudson Canyon - EN1E Hudson Canyon (SPAdes) (version 2) | ecosystem: Environmental > Aquatic > Marine > Cold seeps | place... | reverse complement strand
TAACAAAAAAAGAAAGCTCACAAAACATAGATCCCCAAGTAGCAGAGATAGAAGCTTTAATTAAGCTTGCTGATGATAAAGTTTACCAAGCCCTATATGAACAAGCTTTGGAATCTTTAACGCACGCGTATGGGCTAAGTAAAGAACTTGGTAATCAAGAGCTTAATAATAACGTGCTCAACTCCATCGCCAATGTCTATTTTAATACCGGACAGCTAGAACAAGCACATCGCTATTACAGCGAATTAGTTGCTATTGATGAAGCAAGCGGCAACAAATCATCACTTGCGGTATCCCTATTTAATCTCGGTCACGTCAATGCCACCTTAAAAGAATATGCTGAGGCTGAGAGTAACTTTCTACAATCACTAGCTCTTAGTCGTGATTTAGCGGATGACTCAGGTACAGCCTTTACATTAAAAGCAATGGGTGTAAATGCACAGGCACAATCAGACTTTGATCTCGCACAATCTTACTTACAAGAAGCATTGCTACTCTTTGCTTCTATTCAAGATGATTTGCAGACCGCTGCTGTGCATCGACATTTGGGCGATATTGCCCAGCAACAAAATAAATATGAACTCGCAGTCTCGCACTATGAGACTGCTTTACCTGCGTTGGCTAGCAATTCCTTTAATATCATGTTGCTGCGTACTTATCGAGGTTTAAGTACCGCATATGAAAAACTAGATAACTATGAAAAGGCTTATATCAGCCAACGTACGTACACTCAGCTATTACAACAACAATTAGAACAAAGAAATCGAGAAACAACGCAACGGTTACAAGTGCAATTTGAAACACAGCAATTTTCTGATGAAAACAAACGTCTTGAACTGCTTAACCAAAGCCAACAACAAGAACTACAACACCGACAAGCTCTATTACAGATGCAATACCTTGTCATTAGCCTTGCTATCGGAATTATATTATTAGTTGGTGTCCTTTGGTGGCGAAGCAGAATTCATGCAAAACATATGCAGATGCTTGCCACTATCGACTCATTAACAGGCTTATTGAACCGTCGTGCTATTTTGGAGTATGGTAACCATGAATGGCAGCGTGCAAAGCGTTTTAATCGACCTCTTTGCTGTCTGCTTTTTGATATTGATCATTTTAAAAATATTAACGATACCTTCGGCCATGCGAGCGGTGATCATGTATTACGAACCATATCTGAAGAAGTTCAATCATCCTTAAGAAAAACCGATGCCTTTGGCCGTTTTGGCGGTGAAGAATTTTTATTAATTACCACAGAAACTGATCTTCAACAGGCTGAAACGTTAGCAGACCGAATTCGCCAAAAAATTGAAGCTATAAAATTTGCAGATCTTTCTGGGCAGTCAATCACTGTGAGTATTGGCGTTGCAATACTTGATACTCAAGAAGCATTAGATGAGTTAATTAACCATGCCGATGAGGCTTTATATCTTGCTAAAAACCGTGGCCGAAACCAAGTGGTGACCTATCAAGCTACCACTAAGTTACCATCAGACTAATTCTATTTTAATAAATCCCGAAGACGATACAGCTCTTCCAATGCTTGTTTTGGACTAAGCTCATTCGGATCTAGTTTTGCCAGGTATTGCTCTACCAGAGAAGGTTCATTAGCTTGATTAAATAAATCTGTTTGCTTGGAGGACTGTTGTTGTTCTGATTGGTAGCGATTAGCTTCAAGTTGTATTAATTTTTGTTTTGCAGCTTTGATGACATCATCTGGAACACCCGCTAATTGAGCTACTTGTAAACCATAACTTTGGCTTGCAGCTCCCTCTTTCACCTGATGCAAAAATACAATTTTGTCACCATGTTCAACGGCATCTAAATGTACATTTTTTGCTTTGTCGTGAATCTCTGGTAACTGAGTCAATTCAAAATAATGTGTAGCAAACAAGGTATAGGCAGTAATATCTCTAACCAGTTTTTCAGCACAAGACCAAGCTAGAGCCAGACCATCAAAGGTACTGGTGCCACGGCCAATTTCATCCATTAATACCAAACTGTTTTGCGTAGCATTATTTAAAATATTCGCAGCTTCATTCATCTCAACCATAAAGGTTGAACGACCAGAAGCCAGATCATCAGAAGCACCAATACGTGTGAAAATCTGATCTATAGGCCCTATCACTGCTTTATTGGCTGGCACAAAACTACCTATATGTGCCATCAATACAATTAAAGCTACTTGCCTCATATAGGTAGATTTCCCCCCCATATTCGGCCCTGTCACCACCAACATGCGCTGTTGATCTGTCATTTGTAAATCATTTGCGCAAAAATGAGTGTCACTGACCGATTCCACAACCGGATGTCTACTCGCTTCAATGATAATGCCGTCCCTATCACTAAGTTCTGGTGCGACGTAATCCAAGGTTTCAGCTCGTTCAGCTAAATTTACTAGAACGTCTAATTCGGCTAAAGCTGATGCTGAAACTTCAAGTGCAGGTAGATCCGGTGCTACTTTTTCAAACAATTCTTCATATAAACGTTTTTCTAATGCCAAAGCATGTTCATTGGCACTTAATACCTGATCTTCAAATTTCTTCAATTCCGGCGTAATAAATCGTTCAGCATTTTTCAAAGTTTGACGGCGTACATATTCAGTTGGCAATTCAATATTATGGGCACGACTAAACTCTATGTAATAACCATGAACGCGGTTATAACCTACTTTTAAGGTCGAAATACCGGTGCGTTCACGCTCACGTTTTTCAAGCTCAACAAGAAATTGATTTGCATTGTCATGAATGTTGCGTAATTCATCTAATTCATCGTCATATCCTACTGCAATCACTCCCCCATCACGAATTAATACCGGAGGTTCATCAACCAAAGCCTGATTTAATAACTCAAATAATTCTGGGAAGTTGCCTAACTCACGGTCCAATTGCTGTAATCGGCCTTCATTAAATTCACTTAGAAGCTGATGTACATCAGGTAAGGTCGCAAGCGTATTTCTCAATTGCATAAAATCACGTGGACGTGCAGTTTTTAATGCAATTCGAGTCAAAGTGCGTTCTATATCACCCAACTTTTTTAATTGCTGCTGACCATCATTCAGTAACTGCTGATCAATCAGTTGTTGAATAGCCGATTGACGCTGACTCAACGTATAACGATCTCGTATAGGCCTTAATAACCAACGACGTAATAATCTCGCGCCCATAGGCGTCGCTGTTTTATCTAATATCGAAAGAACCGTATGTTCACGGCCACCCGATAGGTTTTGCTCTAACTCTAAGTTTCGTCGTGATTGTGGATCTAGGCGAATACTGTCTTCCGATTGTTCTACGGTTAATTTGCGAAGATGTGGCAAAGCCATCCGGTGAGTTTCTTTGGCATAGTTAAGTAAACAACCTGCGGCGGTGATTGCTAAATCTAAGCTCTCACAACCGAAACCATTCAAGTCGGTAGTATTGAAATGATCACACAAACGTCGTTTGGCTAAATCTAAATCAAAATGCCATTGCGGCATTAATTTAATTTTTTTATCAAACTCGACAAAGTTATCTAATTGACGCTCATCCAATAAAATTTCAGCTGACTGTAATCTTGCTAACTCAGCTTGCACTTCTATTAAAGAATCATGTTCGCTAACTGTAAAACGACCACTACTTAATTCTGCACTAGATAAGCCATAACGACCTTTTGACTGATACACACTGGTGAGTAAATTTTCATTACGACTATCAAGCAATGATTCTTCTGTTAATGTGCCCGGCGTTAATACACGGACAACTTGGCGTTCAACAGGGCCTTTACTTGTTGCCGGATCACCAATTTGCTCACAAATGGCAACTGACTCACCTATTTTAATTAACCGGGCTAAATATGAGTCTGCTGCATGATAAGGAACACCAGCCATGGGAATCGGTGAACCAGCACTGCTGCCACGTGCCGTTAACGTAATATCTAATAACTCAGCCGCTTTATGAGCATCATCAAAAAATAACTCATAAAAATCACCCATGCGATAAAACAATAAATAATCAGGATGTTCCGCTTTGATACGCATATATTGCTGCATCATCGGAGTGTGTGTAGAGGTAGCGTTTTTTGACATCGGCATAGTTTAACGTATGGCAAACTAAGTCGTTATTATTTTATTAGAATCTAAGACATTGTGGTCAAAAGCTTATTTACTAAATATCATTTACCAACATTCTGAAGGTGATTTTAAACCTGTATTTGTTATCGTTAATGTTCCACAAGTGGGCGTCGACTGTCCTGCTTTAGGGGCAGCCTCAAGTGCATACGACGTAGCTGTCACACTTTGTAAGGCGTAAGCATCATAATAATCACTTGCAATCCCTGCAGGAAGAGCCACATTAGTCTGTGCAACATTATTCTCTTTATTATAACGATTATTTTCGGTATAAAAACGTTCCATAAAACTGGCTAATTCCAACATTTGTGCCTGTGCATCCGCTCTTCTTGCTTTACGAACACTATCAATATATGACGGATAGGCAATAGCCGCGATAATCGCCATGATAGCTACCGTTATCATTAGCTCAATCAGGGTGAATCCTTTATTTTGCTGATTTATCACTGTATTTGCCGCCATGACTGCCTACCGTTCGCGTCTCTGTTAACCTCATCAACAATACCGACACCACCACTTGTGCCCGCAAGGTATTTTTTCTCACCTTTACCGCCAGTTGCCAGTATCGCTGGCGTTTTAATAATGCCTACGCCATGTATTCTCACACCGCTCGTAGCAACCTTTTCATATACTCCATCCCCATCGAGATCTACCAAAATATAACCATAGTTCGATCCAAATACAGCCAGGTCAAGTCTACCGCCGTTAATAGCATCCAGCTCCATCAACCAGCTATCACCACCACCACTGCAGGGATCGGCACTCGGGATCAAGGTGGTGAAGATAATACGACCATCTCTCAATAACGGTGAACTTACATTTCGTTCTCCTTCCGCACCATTGACCGGCGAAATTAAATCTAGGTACCAACCACTTTTAACTGAAGATGAACTCGGCAGATAGTCAACAACTGTATCACTCACCACTCTAACATCGATATTCGGTGCATTTGGGTGAGTTAATTCATGTGTAATGGTTTGCTGTTGTAAGTTGCTTCTTGCAGCAACGGGTGCACCTAGATCTTGTATGCCATAAAATGTCTGAACTTTAGCTGGGTTTGCTACAATCTGATCATTAATGGCAAAGTATTGACCTGTACCAAAGAAAACCATTTGTCCTCTTTGTGGATGTTCACCCACTTGTGGCTTAGCCGTTATCGATTGTCTTACTCCATCTTCGTCTTTCGCTACAAACAAAGGCACATTAACCAATGAGTCAGCAGCATCCTCATATGCTACTTTCCAGTTATTCGGGTTACTGTCTGATACATCAAACTTCCACAAATTCCCCTGCAAATCACCGGCATAGATACTATCTACAATTCTATCGCCCGTTTCATCAACAGCAATAGGGGTAGACAGGCCATTTGGTTCAGCGCCACTACCCACGCCGGTATTGAGAGGCTGACCAATAATTTCTCCCGTTTTTATGTCAAGAATAAATAACACAGCTTGCTTACTGAGACTGTCATAACCATTACTTACGATGGCAGCCCAGCTGCCATTATGCATACGTACTATCGATGATTGTGTCAGTGTGTAGCCCAGGTGAGCCTGCATCGCGGCCAAGTCATTATCATGTTTAGTCTGCGATTTGATGGGCTGGGTCGTAGAGTGTTCCCATAAAACATCCGATGCAGAAAAATTGATCGGGTCTGTTACATCTAAAGCAAATAAACCTTTGCCGCCACCGCCTAAAGTACCGACCAATACACTGCGCCATTCAAAGCTGCCTGAAACCAGATCGATATAAACATCTCCCACTTTTGCCGGTCCATCGACATAATACTTGTGAGGTATACACCGACTCTCACCTGAACAACCGTAGTTCGGTGAGGTCAATAGGTTTAATGACCCAATAACCGCATCTGGAACATAAGTGAACAACTCGTTACCATCATCCGCATTAATTGCGTGAAACATACCGTCATTGGCGCCAAAGTATAATGCTTGAGTTCTTGACGATTTACTTACCCTATAATTTATGTAGCTACTTCCTTCCGCCCCCGGAAACAAGCTATAGCCAAAGTCACTGGTGCGACCTACAAACACAGGATCGGAATTAATGATATCCCCAAGCAACGATGTTCTATTTCTAAATACGCCTGAGTTTTTCTCTTCGTTTGTTTGATCACCTCTTAAAAATGCAATCCGTTGTTCTGCTAAATCATCCGTCGTGCCATTAGCATCTCTATTCAAGTCATCTAGTTGCACAGACGTAAAATTAGCCACATCTGAAAATTCGAAAGCATTGTCCGTGACCGGATTGTAGCTATATATTTTTCTACTTGCAGCACTAGGAATTAATGTGGCAGCATTCCATTCCGCTGTTTGTGCTATTGATCCAGTGATATCGTCTAAATCAAAAGAAAGAAACTTTCCCTCCCAATTAGCGGTGTGGAACGTGGCTTGGTATATTTTTGAGTTGGCATCTAAACGTGTGGAGTTACTCGCAACTGATGCCGCTGAACTAGGCCTTGCAAGTACTTCGGCAAAGGCTTTATCAAGTTGTTGCTCTAAATTTCCTGCATTGGTGACTAAAAAATAACCATCTGGGTTACCATCGTTGTCACTATCCCACGTATCTCTTGGTAATGTACCGTCCTCATTAATCATTGACCATTTTGCGGCATACCATAATGGAGGATGTTTAATGAAGCTTGCCGACGTAGAATCAGAACCTGAAACAGTGAATGTCCGAACTGTTCGTTCATCCACTCCAGGTAAAGGAATGATATTACCATTTGGATCTCTATCATCCCACTCACCACCCGGTAGTTGTCCTGGTGGGGTATCTAAATAATAGTTCACTTCGTTGCTAAGGTCTGAATCAGCATCGCGTACCTCGAGATAAATGCCATCAGTGTTCGTCCCTGAAATAACGTAACCCAAATGCTGAACAATAATTCCGGCACCGGCAATAGCCGTTATCGCTATTTCAACTTGCGTATCTGATATAACCCTGAATTCATATTTTGCAATCGCATCCATATCAAAATCATTACCTTGCTCAAGATCTTCAAAGTTGATCTGCAACGAACCATAGGCGCGGCCACCGTTATCACTCTCATTAACCGTTACACCTGTGTTTACAATTTCTTCTACATAAAAATCAACAATCGCATCGGTCGGCTGAAAAGATCCCCTATCTGGACTTATAGAGCCTTCGTTTACTGATTTAGCAAAGGGTAGTAAGGTTATCGTTTTACCACCAACCGGAATTTCAATGTTCGGTAGCGGTGAGGCTAGCGCGACTGCAATAGTTTCGACATTTTGCTTTCCTGGTGCAGTTGTATGAATGTCAGTTTGTTTGCCATATAAGGCCACACTGCCAGCATAATAACCGCCAAACTTTGTCGGTTCTTCAGGCGCTAAACCACGAATATTTTTAAAGCTATTAACCGCTTTAGCTGACGGCGCGCCATCTTCCACACCATTCGATTCTCCAATAAAAACATTTGTTGATTCGGACTCACCGGCCCATATCATATCGGCTAATGTCGATACATTTAAACCGGTTAAACCAGTTAAACCGCTCAAATCTTCCGTCGAAAGAGGGTTTCGTCCTCCTCCTCCAGGGAAAGAGCTACCTGGCAATTGGTCAGTATCATATGAGTTATTTACATCACTGATCACGAGCTGTATCGGTTTGGTACATGAGGGATAACCACCCGTGGTGGTCCGATATGGGTCTTGCCAGCTGGGCAATGGTAAGCCCAAGTTGGAATCGTGTGAGCCCGGATCACCTACACCGCTGACAAAGGCGGATGTTGGCTCGGATTTGCCTGCAAAATATCGTAAACCTTCGTACATCATCTCCGCGATTGGATTCCCCCAATTGACATCATCATTTTCACGCATAGATAAGTTCGCGCTAAAGGTGCCATAGCTATAATCAAGGTCACCGGTGTACATAAACCCTACCATTCGAAGCTTGTCTATGGTGTCGACGATACCAGCAGCATTAGTGAAAATACCGGTGTTTAAATCGACCTCATCTTGAAATGAGGAAATATTCTTTCGAATGACACCACCCGATATATTTCTTCTATAACTACCGGTTAATAAACCAAAAGCCATTAATTCATCATCTCCATAGCGCTGCAAAAGCCCGATCGGTTTATAGGTCGTCGTCGTACCATCACTATATGGCTTACAGTTTTCTTCTAACATGTCTTCTGCAACACAGACGCTTAGCAAAACGTTATAGTCAACAGGCGAATACTCAACATCACGAGCTGTTCCATCTAAATATTTATCTGCGACGGGACTCCCTTTGCTCACCCAGTCGATGACGGTATGGTTTTCAGTCACGTTCTCTAATACACGTAAAACGGGCGCACCCTCATTTGACAGGCTAGTGCTAGCAAATAGATGACGTCGTATTGGATTAGTAATATTTTCATCTATCTCATAGCTAGTTAGAGGTTTAGCACTCAGAGAGGGTTCTGAAAAAGGCGCATAATCAGCGATATCGTAGCCATCAACCGTTCTACTGGTATATTGTTTTCCCCAACTATGCCCATCTTGTGGAATAAATACACGCTTAAGGACCGTTTCAGAAGTTGTATCTGTAGAGCGAGAGCCACCATAAAGTACCTTCCTTAATGCATCCATTCGACTGGTGGTTAAATAATTTAGAAAATCTCCACTCCATTTATTACTGCATTTTTTATTTACCGTTTTCGAGGCAGGTACAAATTTTCCCGACGTATAGCTGTAACATTTAAAAGAGTCAAAATAGCCAAAATAGTTAATCTCACCTGGCTTGTATCTTATATCTAATACTCCATCACCATTCAAGTCTGACGCATCGTTATACGCTTCGTAATAAAGCTTATGGTCTTTACCCATCGTTAACATCACTATCGGCGGCACACTTTCTGTTAAAAACAAGGGTGATTGTGCAATGGATGTAGCAGAAGTTTTCTCACCAAATAAAAGCAAGAACAGCAGCAGATAAAACGATATATTCTTTGTATTAATAACCAGACTCATAGTTGACTCACTTCATCCTAAATAGCGCGCTTGTATACGCTTTGTAACATAACGATAGCTGTATTAGTGGCACCTACGGCTCTTGCCGTTACGCGATAAAACTTAAAGGTATTTTCTCCGCCTGCACCTCTACTGCTATCGTTATCCCTAACCGGCAATAATTCTTCAATAATGAACGCGGGTTGATCTGCAACATGAGCCAATCCTGCATAGTTCATAACTTGAGCATCATCTGACCAGTTAACAATATTCCAGCGTGAACCACCTGTTGCTGTCGGTTGGTATAATCCTACGGTTGTACCGTCAAAGTTGGGAAGGGGCACTGTTTCAAGAAATGATTCTCCAGCACGCAGAGCGGCTTCAGCAGCTTGAAATGCCGTATTTTTGTCTTTGTAATTACCCGTGACCTTTTCTTCCAAGATGATAGTTTGCATGCTACTTACCGACAATATTGTCAGTAATAGCAGCATGATTAGACTTACAATCAGTACTGCACCTTTTTGGTTTTTTCTCATCGTTATTGCACCCTATTCCGAACACCTATAATGGTGGTAAATACTCGCCTAAGACGACCATCATTGCCTATAACATCTGCCCCGTTATAATTTAAAACTTGATCGTTCAAGGTCAGATTGGTCTCTTGTGTCTGAACTAATAAACTCACCTCAGTACTCATCACCTTTTCCCACTCATTTGCGTTGGTGATTGCTTGCGCATTGTCATAGCGGTCTATGGTGTCGTCATCATTGTCATCTAGACCATATTCAATCTGCATATCATCAATACCTGAAATCATGACTCTAGGATTGGGGTTGGCCACATTAGGCAAGGTGGTAGCTGAGGTATTGTCGAATACCCACAATGCTGGCAACCCAATGTCATCATCACGAATAAAATATGAGGAGGAGGTGAATTCATATAACTCTGCATCATAGTTATACAGTTTGTTTTTTTTGTCATCACAGTTACCCGTTAAAGGTAATGTCGAATAACCTTTACAAAACCGACTGGCCTGATTAACGTCATCCGCATGAACAATAGTTTCTATATCCCCAGCACCGTTGGCAGTTACACTAGTGACCCTAAAAATATGAGCAGTTTCACAGTCTGCAATCATGAGTACCTCGCCAGGAATTAAATTGCATCTATTCGGTGAAGCAACGTCAATATTTGCATCCGAGGTTGCTAAGTTACTCACCAGTGTTGCCCCACAGCCTACTGCTCGTTGCGTCGTAAAGACATCGCTGCCAGTTTTAACTGGTCCTAGCGTTGCAGAAACAACACCCTCACCCCAACTTTCTGTTCCAGTCATAATGGTATCTTCATCCATTATTGTTGGAAGCGGTGCGTTTGCAATTATTTCTACATCTGTCTCCTCTATTGCGCGACACCCGCTATAACCGGCTGAACGTATTTCTTTAGATAGATAGTTCAGAGCAAACCGTGCATTGTCTTGCATTTGTGTCTGCGATTCAGTAATTCGATACGTATTTTTATTGCTTAAAAACAATTGAATCACTGCCGTCACGATTAATAGCCCAAGCACGATAGAAATCATCAGTTCAATCAAAGACAGACCGGATTCTTGCGTCTTAGCTTGAAATAATCTCATAATTCAGTACTGACCGAAAATGCTTGGATGGCTGATTCTGGCGACCCGCGGCTGTCATCCCACTGAACAACAACCGAGACAATACTGCCATTAATTTCAATTGAGCCATCTCCTAATGGAAGTAATAACTCTAGCTCAGTTATCCATTCAGATAGATCAGTATCCTTACGTAATGGACCCACCGGCGCGGCACTAATCATCGTCAACGTATAATCCTCTATCTTATTGAGACGCATTCTGTCTATGATGTTGTATGCTTGAACAACAGCGTTTGTACGAAACAAAGCGCTGTGATTGTTTTTTTGGCTGGTTATCTGAAGCGCAGCAAGCCCCAATAAGCCAATCGATAAAATTAGCACCGAAATCAGTACTTCTAACAATGAAGAACCTTGATTTCTTTTCATAAGCGGCGTATTCATGAGCAACTCATAAGCTCTTCTGCTGTCGCCAGTTGCACACGGCCATTATTGAATGTAACTAAACCTCTTCTATTGGGGTCTCCGCGGTCATCACACAACAAAAACCGGCCGTCAAAACCAACCGTATATCCTTCAGAGCTATAGGTGATGTGAGTTCTCGGGAAGCTTAAAACTGCTGCATTGTTAGATGGAGAATAAACTCTTACGATTGTTTCACCTGCATCAACATTGCCATCATTGTCTAAATCAGAAAAAACGATCCAACCATCAAGCCAGTTACCACCACAGCTACTTCCATCATTGCTCCCACACACTGTGACATTATCACCACGTTTAATGGCTTCGGAACGGGCTAAATTCAAGCCAGCCACTAACTCATTAACTTGAGTAACCATTCGGTTATTTTGAATAATGGCACTGAATGAGGGAGCAGCAATGGCAAGTAAAATAGCAGCAATGCTCAGTGTTATAACTAATTCAATTAATGTAAGACCACGAGTGCGGTTTGTAAGGTGCATCTTGCTTCCTCAACAGAAAAAAGTGCTTACCTTATAAGTTTTATACAAAACCCTTGCAAACGATAAAACATAAGTTTTGTTATATATGTCACACTTTATACGCAACTGAGCACGATACAAACATCGTCACCTACAAATTCATCCCATTTACAATAAACTTGATGCATATATTCAAAGCATCAACGATAACAACAACTCCAAACTTTCTACAGCGGCAATTTCCGTCTATTTGATGTCGTAAGCCTTGAACTGGATGAACTTACAATGTGTAGAATATGAAATATGGATGATGACAAAACAATAATTTAATTTCGCTTGTCAAGCAGATCTCAAATGTACTTAACGAAAATGACTGGACATTTCCGGCTATAGTGCCAGGTACTGGAGGATCGATATCTAAATTTGTACAGAGGGAAAGGAGACTTGTCATTCTAGCTCTACCTGCAGATAGCTTACTCACCTATCAACGGGCATGATCGACGTTTTGGAAAAAGCCCCGAGGTCTTATTTACCAACATGTTGGATCTGTTTTTAAACCTGTATTTGTTATCGTTAATGTCCCACAGCTAACCGTTCCTTGTCCTGTCACCGGAACGGCACGAATAGCATAGGACACTTCCGTTGGAGTGGGAGTTAGTGAATAAGCATAATAATCACTTGCAATTCCTGCAGGAAGAGCCACATTAGTCTGTGCAACATTATTCTGTTTATTGTAACGATTATTTTCGGTATAAAAACGTTCCATAAAACTGGCTAATTCCAACATTTGTGCCTGTGCATCCGCTCTTCTTGCCTTACGCACACTATCAATATATGACGGGTAGGCGATGGCCGCGATAATCGCCATGATAGCTACCGTTATCATTAGCTCAATCAGGGTGAAGCCTTTATTTTGCTGATTTATCACTGTATCTGTTGCCATGATTGTCTTCCGTTAGGATCACTGTCTGTTCCACCAACAACTTGAAGCTTATCTTGACTACCCAGAAGATAATTATTTTTAGTTTCATCACCATTTGAAATGACAGCAGGGTTATTAACAATGCCTAAATCTTCATAATTGACACCACTAGTCGTGACTTCTACATCTGTCCCATTGATTGTAATCGTAGCAATGTCGCCACCAAAAACAGCTCCATCCAAGCGTTTACCATTCAGGGCATCAAATTCCATTAACCAACTATCACCACCACCACCACAGGGATCTGGCGTAGGAATTAATGTGGTAAAAATAATTCGTCCATCACGTAATAGCGGTGCATTAACAACACGTTCACCTTTTGCAATACTCGTAGAAACACCTGGTGAAACTAAATCCATATACCAGCCTTTTTTACTTGTATAGTCAACGGTTGTATTACTGACTACTCTGACATTAATACCAGAACCCTTAGACGCTTCATATAAAATACTTTGCTGTTGTAGATTTGCTCTTGATTCAACTTGGACACCTAAATCACGAATGCCATAAAAGGTATGAACTTTAGGTGGCGAAGCAATAATTTGATCATTAACGGCATAATATTTACCTGTGCCAAAATAAATCATTTGGCCACCATCAGGATGAAAACCAACTTGTGGTTTTGCTGTTATAGCTTGTCTTAAACCATCGGCATCCTTGGCAACAAACAAGGGATCCTTGCTAGTACTATCAGTAACCACATCCGCCACCTTCCAGTTATCTACATCCCCAGTAACATCAAACTTCCATAAATTGCCTTGCAAATCACCGGCATAAATACTATCTACAATCATATCGCCATTTTTATCAATGGCGATTGGTTCAGATAAACCGTTAGGTGAACCTGAGCTACCTACTTCTGTATCTAATGAAGCTAAAAGCTCCCCTGTTTCTATATCTATAATGAATAAGACAGCCTTTCCACTAACACTTTCGTAACCATTACTCACTATCGCCGCCCATTTACCATTACTCATTCTTACAATAGAAGCTTGCCCAAGGGTATAACCTAAATTATTTGCAAAACCAGCTTTAGCAGGAATAGCACCGGGTAAAGAATCGATTAAATCACTATCCTTGGGCGATTGTGTGTTTGAAATTTCCCATAAAATATTAGATTCAGAAAAAGCACTTAATGACGAATTAGCAAGACCACTTACAACAGAAGTTGCTGTTTGCTCTGGGTTTGTAACATCCAAAGCAAAAATCCCTTTGCCACCTGCGCCTAGTGTTCCAACCAAAATAGTATGCCAAGCAGCAGTACCGCTACCAGCATCTACATATGCATCTGCGGCTTTCGGTGAGCCATCAACAAAATATTGATGGGGTATGCAGCCATTACCATTACAACCATAATCTTGCGACGTTAATTTATTTAAAGAACTAATGACAGTATCGGGCACGTAGGTAAAGAATTCAAGACCATCATTAGCATTAACCGCATGTAACATACCGTCATTAGAACCAAAATATAAGGCTGGTTTTCGTACTGACTTGTCTCTTCTATAATTGAAGTAAGTAGAACCTTCAGCACCAGAAAGTTGGCTATAACCAAAATTCCCTGTATTGCCAACAAACCATGGGGCTGAATTAATCACATCACCAAGTAACGACGTTCTATTCCTAAAATCACCATTATTATTTTTAACTTCTTCAGACTGATCACCTCGAATGTAATTAATACGATCTGCCGCTAATGAATCTATAGTTCCAGTTATATCTTTACCGAGATCTGCCAACTGAGTTGCAGACAAGATGGCAGGAGTAGCATTTTTAAACTCAATGCCGGTATTAGTAACGGGATTGTAACTATATACCTTTCTGCTTGTTTCATTAGGAATATGCTCCGAAGCTTTCCATGCATGTGTTGCAGCCACAGCACCGCTAGCCTCAATTGCAAAAGCAAGTAATTCACCATCCCAATTTGCAGTATTAAATTTTGCTTGATAAATTTTTGTGTTGGCATCCAAACGTGTTGAATTAGAGGCAACGGCTGCGGCTGAACTGGTTCTCGCTTCGATTTCAGCAAAGGCTTTTTCTAATTGTTTTTCAAGTTTGCCAGCATTAGTGACTAAAAAATAACCATCCGGATTACCATCTGGATTACCGTTAGGTCCCCCCGTACGATCCCACTCGGCAGTTTCTAATGTGCCATTCTTATTATCGTCGGTCATTGACCACTTTGCCGCATACCATAAAGGTGGATGTTTAATAAAACTTGCTGAGGCACTGGAGCCAACTTTAAATGTTCGTGTAGCTTCTAA
>Ga0209495_1001740_pt1 | contig 14876 bp, 7 predicted proteins | sample EN1Hudsemesocosm_FD_184629 | JGI IMG/M metagenome (GOLD analysis project Ga0209495, IMG submission 184629) | Methane-oxidizing microbial communities from mesocosms in the Hudson Canyon - EN1E Hudson Canyon (SPAdes) (version 2) | ecosystem: Environmental > Aquatic > Marine > Cold seeps | place... | reverse complement strand
CAATGACAGGTAAGCCAATAGACAAAGCCTCCATCAAAGGCATACCATAGCCTTCAGCAAAAGATGGAAACAATAATGCTTGAGCATGATGTAGCCAAGAGACTAACTCGCTATCTGAGCAAGAAGAGTACTCAAAAACAAAACCCTTCAAAACTTCACAACGCTCCAATAAATCGACCACGTTCTCGCATTCCCATCCTCGCTGCCCAATAATCACTAGTCGTGGTGCAGCATCACCAAACTGCTCGATTAATTGCCGCCATAGTTGAAGCATTAACCAATGATTTTTACGCGACTCAACCGTACCCAACATAACAAAATAAGGTTTATTCAACGGAATATTTGTAACAGGCTTGGGAAACTGGGCTGGCGCAAGCAATGCTACGGTTGTAGGTGGTAGCGGCAAGCCATGAGTTTGAGCATAAGCAGTTAAATCATTTAATGTCGCAGCAGAATTAGCAATGATTCCATGCCCAGTTTTAAGCATTGTATTTATTCTTGCTCTATGTCGCTCAGACTCCCCTGGCCGACAATATTCAGGGTGCGTTATCGGAATTAAGTCATGAACAAAAAAAAGCGGTTTAAGCCCCGATCGTTGCAATCGATGAGTATATTGAATATTTTCCAATCCGCTATGCCCAGTATTGAATAAGTACTGAGATGAAGAAAAATGCCGACCAATACTGCAAGGGAAAGCTCTGGAAACCACTTTACGAGCTAAAGTCTTGATATGTTCATCTGGCGATAATAAAGCATCAAAAATACGCTCAGAACTTCGCCTATTTAGCTCTATCCACTGGCCATAAAAACGCACCAAAGCCGTTGAGCGTCCACCAAAATATCGCACATATTCAAGGCTGACTCGATCAACTCCAGTAGGTAACCGTGCCTGCATCCTGCGATTTAGTAGGCGAGTAATATCAATCACCATTTCAGGTTGTGCCCTTCGAGAAATTGGAGGAAATTTCATACAATTATTTATTAGTAGTAGTACTTACTTTATGAAACAAGATTAGCAATTTTAACCACCTCTATCTTGAAAAATACAAGCAACTCAGAAGAGTTAAACGCATATTTCTAAAATATGCGTCATTCCTGCATGCCCCTAGCAGGAATCTATCTATTAAAAATAGATTCTCGATTAAAGACTTCGGGAATGACGGCTATAACAGTAAGCATTTATTGGGATTAGTATAATATGCAAATCTTGCGTTCTGTAGAAACAGTTTTAACCATGAATATCACTGGTAGCAGTAACTTTCACAAGCTTTAAACAGGCATCATTGAATACAACAGTAAAATATTGAGTTTTTAAGGCACGAAAGCAGTCACAATAAAAATCGATTGAAATAATAAATTCATAAATTTCTGTAATTGAACCATAGGGGCATTGGAGATATAAAGTACATCTTTATCCGCCATAGGAAAATTCTGCGCCACAAAATAACTATTTGGATCAGTCATATCGACCTGATAAATCACAGGCACCTTACCTTCTAAAGTCATTTTTGGCGGCGTTTCCCAATCCAGTGCCTTAGCGTCCTCAAAACGGAAAATAAACACTGCACGCCCATCCGAAGTTGTATCATTCAATCCACCAGCACGCGAAATAGCCTGAGCTAGCGTAATTCCCTTTGTCTCATAGCCAAGTTCCTGATTTTTTCCTGCAGCGCCTGATATCGTAATACTCAACGGCTGAACCATTGCAGTAATCACATCACCAGGCTGTAACACAATATTCTGACTCGGGTCACTAATAATCGTTTCCATTGCCAGCGCTTGAACTTGGTTACCTCGCGTCAGCTGCAACGTTATTTCTTTCACCGGTTGACGCACCCCACCCGCAGATGCCAAAGCATCCAGCAACTTTTCACCGCGAGGAGTCAAGGGTATCCGTACACTTTTTACCACTTCGCCTATCACTATAATATTAGCTGTGTTACGTTGACTTACACGCACCAGCACCTGGGGATTGTTAGCCTTGTCTTTTAGGCTCCGTACAATTTGTTTCTCAATCTGCCGTGGAGTGAATCCAACCACAGAAATTTCACCTACAAATGGAATCTTGATTACACCCTCGGTATTGACCATCTGCTCTGGAAATGTCATTTTTTGCGAAGTGTGAAGCCCTCCAGTCCGAGATCCTGCTGACCTCGAGCTACCAAATAGCATTGCAGGCGGTGCTTCCCACACCGAAACCTCAAGTGCATCACCCGCACCAACCACATACCTTGTCTTAGCCGCGTTAACAAAAGCCTCTGAAAATAGATCTTTCTTACGCCTAGCTTTTAATTTATTAGCCACAGCACTATCAACATTTACAAACTGCATGCCTTCAGCCCGAGGGTCATCACGCATATCCTCTACCTGAGACCCACTGGGCCCCGGGGAGCCAAAAAAATTATTAATGCTGGCGCAACCACTTATCGACAATATCAATGCCAATAAAAATAGTACCGTCGTTGCTTTACCAATAAACCTAAATACTTTCGTTGTAATAATATATATGTCCACTTTTTCGTTCATTTGATGATCATTATGTGCAAAAGTAAAATCCTTGAAATCGTGTTTTTACATTCTATTAAAGGTATTACCAATACTTAGCTATGCTAAGAAAGAACCATAGGTACAATAAGCCTAAATATAACTTTAGGCCTATCCATCACTTAAGTACAGGACCTATACACTCAAATACTACGCTAACTAGATCACTACTTATATCAACCGGAAAGTCATTTAATTTTCTTGTCGGCTTTCCATCTTCAAGTAAAAAGCAACCATATCCAAACTCTTTAAGTTGAGATATATATTGGGCAGAAGTTGTACCTGAAACCGATTGCAATTGCGCTGGATATAGCTCAGATAGAATTACAGGCTTTTTTCTTAGAAGTGCATTCCTAGCCCCGCGTAGCGCTCTCGGCTCAGCTCCTTCAACATCAATTTTTATAATATCAGGAGCAATATTAGGTAAAAGATCATCAAGTAGAGCAGCAGTTACTTCTGCTGAATCATAGGTTTGTAAATTAGTCTCTGTTTCACTTAAAATAAAAGAATGGCCTGGATTATCTGTGTCCTTACCCCATCCTAACTTCAGTTTCCCCCAATTATCGGATAATGCATATTCCCACATCGTTACCTGTTGCTGCAGATTGTTATCTGCTATGGTTCGCTTTAACATCCGCGCGGTTTCTGGGCGAGGATCAAATGAATGTATTTTACCGCCCTGCCCAATGTATTTAGCGGCAACCAAAGTAAACCAACCAACATTTGCACCAATATCTAGGACAGTATCTCCATGCCTCAACTGTGAAATAAAATAAGAAGTTTCATTTGGCTCCCAATCATTATTCAGGCAACCATGAGAAACGAAACGGTCATGTAAATCAACCCACTGTGTAAACCGACCTAAAACGTCAGTTGCAACCCACTTTGAGCCAGAGGAAAATTGAGATTGAAGCATTTTTCCTTGAAATTCAGCTGAACTCATTATTGCTTTGCCAAGTGCAGCTCGCGTACCGAGCCCGAGATGCGCACGAACTGCCTTTTCATCTTCTACATCACGTCCTAACAGGAGTTCATAAGCTAAATGGACATCATTTTCTGTTATTTTTGTATTCATATAAATTCCAATATATTCAACTCAATCACTATGCACAGGAAGCACATAAACAGAGCTTTCAATGCGCAAAATGACATTACTTAAAATCCGAATCTACTCAGAAAATGTAATAATTTATCAGGCTTTACAAGCAGTTACTTAGTCTTTTTTTCTGCTATTACACGCAACAGAAACTGCTCCCACTGCGGTAGAATTTTTTCTGGTATATACCTTGCTGCAACCTGCTTACCTCGCTCACGCATTTGCTCCTGAACTTGAGGTGCACCTTCTTCATAAAGTACTTTTTTAAGCGCCTTTACCAAGCCCATAGTAGCGTATGGATCGAAATATTCTGCTGCATCATCGTACACTTCACGATGAACGGGAATGTCTGATGCAATAGTAACACCACCACTGGCCATGGATTCTGCCCCAGAAAAATCAAAACCTTCGCCTAAACTTGGACAAACCGTAGCGGCTGCATGACGATAAAGTACACGAAGATCCGACGATGGCACTGAATTGAGCATAAAAAGCTCACCACGATCAATCCAAGGCTTAAATGACCCTGTAATCGAAGTATTGTCCCAACCAAGAGTTCCAACTATTACTAGCTTTAAATCTGTATCTACCTCAGACTTGAGTACTTCCCAAGCAGCCAGAAGGCGTGTATGGTTTTTTCGTGGCTCTATTGTTGAAACCATAAGTAAGTACCTAAAATCACCCGATAATAATGCACGCTTATAGAAACTTTCCTTTTCTCTTAGGCTAAAGAATTTAGGTAGGAACCCAGAGTCCTCATATAGCCGTGATCTAACAATTTCTGGAATACGCACAGGCTTTAACTCTTCATAAAAATAGTGGTGTGAAACCATATTATGAATTGTAACAGCATGTCCACTGGCTTCTGGAAATAGCTTTAACAAATCTTGCCTCGTTGCCTCTGATACACAAGCAAACCAAGCGCCTGATTTAATATTTCCCATCAAAGCAAAAAAATGCGTAGCTTGATGAAGTGATTTACCAGGAATAGTATGTGGCATAAATATTGGAATAGCATCATGGTAACGAATGACAAATGCCGTATTTTTATCTACTCTTGCAGGGTATGGAGTTTGGCCGATAAAAACATCAATACCTCTAGTATCCAATTTAGGGTATTTTGGTGTACTGAATATATTTAAAGAATTCAGCCCAACCGTGTGCATAAGATTCCAAGGTATTGAACAAATTTTATGATTTGCAGTAGCTACCAGTGAAAAGTCAGAAGCAGGAAGTGTTTTTGCAAATAACGTACGCCAAGTAAAGTCTTCAAAAGTATTGGACTCAAAATTAGTTAACTTAACTTTACCTACACCTGTTAAGGTTTTTAAAGATAATTTGTTAGAAGAGAGCTTTTTCTCAAAAAAATCTAAAACCTTATCGAATATATTTCGATAAGGTTTTTCATCCAGAGAAATAATCACTCTTGAATAGCGGTTGATCTTTTTAGCTGCAGAGAGTCTTTTCCGTAAAAAACCATTTTCTTTAGTGCCTCTTGCAAGCATTTTATTAGAAGCTTGAAGCATTCCTTCAACTTCTACAGATTCAATTTTTCTTAGTCCGCGAAATAATAAACGAACCTCCTGAGGGATTCCTGCGAAGCCATCTAATGCAGGACGCATTTCTAAAAGCACTTTAATTTTTTTGTGTGCATTTTCATTCATTATCAATCTATCCTAGTTATATTTTAATATTTAAGGGTTCTTTCAATGCAAGCTTTGTAGTACCTATATGCACAGGCATACAGCGCAACCAATTTAATACAATCATGCGTATGTAGTCTCAGAGGCGTGCTCATTATAGTAATCAAAAGCCACATCAAGATCATCAAAGGAAGTCATTTTACCTCTCACTAACACTGAAGCGTGCTGGCAATGCTCTCTAATAAATCCAGGGTCATGAGAAACCAAAATCATGGCACGATCTTTTCGCTTTTCAAATAGTTCATATTGACACTTTTCATGGAAGCGAGCATCTCCTACCGCAATGATTTCATCAATTAAGAAGCAGTCAAACTCAACAACCATCGATATAGCAAAGGCTAGTCTGGCTCGCATTCCAGAAGAGTACGTTTTAACTGGCTCACGTAAGTATTTACCCAATTCGGAAAATTCTTGGACAAAGGGGATTTTGTCTTCAGTACTAGTGCCATACACACGACAAATAAAGCGCAAATTATCTAGCCCAGTAAGACTCCCTTGAAATGCACCACCGAAAGCAAGCGGCCAAGAAACACTCATATCGCGTGTGATATTACCACTTGTAGGGCGCTCTGCACCGCTGATCATGCGAATTAGAGTGGATTTCCCTGCTCCGTTACGACCAAGAATTCCTACCTTTTCTCCTTGAGCAATATGGAGATTGATGTGATCAAGCACAGTAATTTGTCCACTCCGAGTATGGTAGCGTTTAACGACATTAGTAAGCTGTATCATTCTGGCATAACCGTACGGGAAACTACACGTACCTGCGAAATCCCTAGCAGCGTGAGGCATAAATTGGCAACACCCATGTAAGCCATATCGTAATGTGCATGTACAGCTACACCAAAGTAACCCTCCCGTAGCAATTCAACACTATGTACCATGGGTAAAAATAAAATAAATTCTTGCGCCTCACTAGGCAGCCAATCAACCATAAACGCAGCACCCGATAAAGGAAATAAAAGGTAAGAGGTTGGATGCCAGAGTTTTTCAATAATTTCGGTTCGCTCACTCAATCCACCCACTAACAACGACAGCGCAGCACCAAACCAAGCCAACATACACCAAGCTAGCATAATTTTTAAGATATCTTCAGGAGGCTCTATCAAGCCAACCGCAGTAAAAGCAACAGCTAATGTTATAAAGGATGCAGTAGTCCCGGCCATTTCAAGCAGGATACGTGAAGCAAAAATATCAATGACTTTAACGTGACGGTGATACATCAAGGACAAGTTAGATTCTATTGCTCCACTACAACGCCCTGGCATGTTGCGCCAAAGCAAAACGGTTGAGTAACCCGTCAAAGCAAAAGCCGCGATAGGAAGGTCAGAGCCATGAGCAGCACCAGCTAATATCCACAATGTGGTTACCCCTAAAGTAAACATCATCGGCTCTACAAACAACCAAAGAAACCCGATATTATGACGACCATAACGAGTAATAACTTCGCGCATAAGTAACGCTCCGATCACACGAAAGTGTATCTCAAAAGATTTATTTAGTGAGCTTGTATTTTTTATCACTGAATTATTAATCCTGATGCTCACGTACACCAGCAAGGAGCATAGTAAGTACTCCCCAAGAAATTAAGCCTAGCAAAAACGTAGAAAGAATGCCTCGAATCCGTCGTGGCTCCATTGCCTTATCTGGATTACTAGGCTGTACAATTATCTCTAAGTAAAGTTGCTTACGCTGTGCCTCATTACGCGCTTGCTCCAAAGAAATGAAAGCACTAGCCAGTTGCTTGTCGGAAAAATTGCGTTCTAAGGCAAGACGTTGGTATTGGGCAGCTTTATTGGCTAAGGAGTGTTCATTACCTGCTACTTGCGCAATTTCTGTTTTAATTTTCTGGATCAGATTTTTAATGCGCAATTGCAAAGAAGGAATCTGCGGATTGCTCTTGGCAAAAGCTTGCAGTTGAGAAAGCTGCGTTTGATAGGTAATTAATTCATCTTGCATCTTGACGATTTGTTCCAACTCAAGGGCGGTTTGGCGTTCCGGATCAATTACACCTTTTAAGTTACGGTAAGCAGAAAGTTTTAAAGCTGCAGCTTTAGCCTTTGTCTCTGCCGTTAGTACTTCATCAGTAGCAAAACGAACCATGTCTTCTCGGGCGGTTTCATTGAGCTGGTTAATCAATGCTTCGCTTATTTTTATTAGATGTTCATTAATGCGAAAAGAATCTTCGGCTGTAAAGCTCCTTACCGTCAGGGTCGCGATGGAGGACATTGAATCAAGCTCAATCTCTACTTTCTCTTGGTAGTATTCATGTAAGGCTTCAAAGCTATTTTCCCACAAGTCTAGCCCCGCAAAACGACTAAAAATATCTACATCCTTACTGGCGAACGCACTGTCTATATTCAGTTTATCATTAAGCGACTTAAGAGCATCACGCGACAAAATGTAATCCTGCACAGTATAGGCATCATCTTGTGAACTAGAAAAACCTGATCCTTTAAGGAGCGAACCGAAGGGTGATGCAGTTTGCCGCTCAGGACTACGCACTACAAAGCGAGATTCGGAAATGTAAACATCAGAAGCAATCAAACCAAAATAAATAACGGATAGAAAAGTTGGTATTACTACAGTAAGAAGAAAGAGCCAGTTCAGACCTTTGATACGAGCCATAAGCTCATTATCAGAAGGCTTACCATTATTCTCTAGTACATTATTTATAGTGGTATTCAAAGATTTTCCAATTTTAAAGGCATTAAGTTTTATCAATTTCTCAGGAGTAATGGCAAGCGGCGCATCCAGTTGCGCAGTAAATCTCTAATATAAATTTACTGATTAGTCAGCCGATAAATATAACACAAAAAACGTCTAATAAATCTCTGTTTTCAAAATCATTAACACGTATAATTTGTATATAGAATCCCCCCTTCTTCCTTAATAAATTAATGATAAAAAAAGTTGCCATTATTGGATGCTCCTTCCGATTACCTAATACCGATACTAAACACTTTTGGCAAGACCTTATGGAGGAAAGGGATCTCATAACAGAGGTTGATTCTGAACGCTGGGCAAAGGAGTCATTAAAACATCCCAATAAAAAGCACCCAGGCACGAGCTATACTTTTGCAGCCGGCTCAATTGGGGATATTTCTCAATTCGATGCAAATTTTTTTGGTATTTCTCCTAGAGAAGCTGCCTTAATGGATCCTCAGCAAAGATTGTTGCTGGAAATGAGCTGGGAAGCTTTAGAGAATGCAGGTGTAAAACCATCGACACTGAGTGACAGTCAATGCGGTGTTTTTATTGGTGTGGCCAGTACTGATTATGCCTATCGCCTAGCGGATGATTTATCTGCGATTGATTCATTAACAGCGACTGGCACGACCGCCAGCATTGCGGCTAACCGCATCTCTTATGTGCTGAATTTGCGCGGACCAAGCATGGTCATTGATACTGCCTGCTCTTCCTCTATGGTGGCATTTCATCAAGCCTGTAACTCAATTCGCTCGGGTGAAAGTACGCAGGCATTGGTCGGTGGGGTTAGTTTGCACATACACCCTTACGGGTTTATCATTTTTTCTAAAGCATCCATGCTCTCTCCACAAGGGCGTTGCAACCCTTTTGATGCGTCGGGTGATGGCTACGTTCGCTCTGAAGGGGGTGGTGTTTTCTTTCTTAAAGATTATGATCTAGCGGTGGCGGATGGAGATTCTATTCTTGCTGTTGTCGCTAATTCAGCTAACAATACTGATGGTCGAAAATCAGGGCTTACAATGCCCAGCCATCAAGCACAAGCTGAGCTTTTACAAAAAGTCTATCAGCAAGCCGACATTGATCCTGAAACAATCGATTATATTGAGGCGCATGGCACAGGCACATCCGTTGGCGACCCAATAGAATCAAAAGCGATTGGTGCCGCCCTAGGTCAGAAACGTAACAAAACCAATCCACTTCCTATTGGCTCAGTAAAAAGCAATTTGGGACATCTTGAAGCAGCCTCTGCTATCGCGGGCTTAGCTAAGGCTATCTACAGCATTCAGCATCGCATAGTGCCTGCTACAATAGGCATTCAAAAACTTAATCCGAATATTCAGTTCGATGAATGGAATATTGAAGTCGTTACCAAGCAACGCCCATTAAAAGAAACTGGCAAGTTAATTATCGGGGTAAACTCATTTGGATTTGGTGGCGCTAATGCACACGTTATTCTTGAAAGCTATGAGCCAAAAGAACCAAAGCCTCCAGTCTCATCAAAAGAAAATGACCTGCCGATACTCTTATCAGCTAAAAATAGCACTGCATTAAAAGCCGCAGCTCAAGAGTTCTCATCATTTCTAAATGAACAAGCAGAGACTTCACTTTACAATATTGCCCACAACACCTTCTTTAGCCGTGATTGGCATGAGCATCGCGCGATAGTTTACGGTAATTCCACAAAGACTTTAGCAAAAGCACTGCTCAATTTCTCTGGTGATGAAAAAGAGCAACTCTCTGTCACACCTGGCATTGCACTACAAAAACCTTCTGGCACTGCCTTTATTTACTCTGGCAACGGCTCTCAATGGGCTGGCATGGGTAAACAATTATTAGAAGAAGAGCCTCTATTCAGAGCCAGCATTCAAGAAATTGATATTATATTTCAACGTTATGCTGATTATTCATTAGAAGATGAATTAGCAGCTGAAAACGGGGCAGACCGCTACGAACATACCGAAATTGCACAACCTGCTTTATTCGCTCTGCAGGTGGGAATTACACAACTATTGCGCCATCATGGCGTATATTTTAATGCCGTCGCTGGTCACAGTGTCGGTGAAGTTGCCGCTGCTTGGGCATCAGGCGCATTAACTCTTGAAGATGCTGTCGCTGTCATTTATCACCGCAGTCATTTTCAAGGAATGACCAAAGGCAAGGGTAAAATGACTGCCGTGGGACTAGGGCTAGAAGCTAGCCAGAATTTACTTGATGGTTTAAACCTTAGATCCTCACTTACTATTGCAGGAGTTAATAGTTCTCGTGGCATCACTATAGCTGGCGATCCAGAATTACTTACCCAACTAGAATATTCTTTAACTGAACAAAATATATTCAATAAACGTCTAGATCTTGATTATGCATTTCATAGCCCCGCTATGGATGAGATAGAATCCGGCATTAAACAAACATTAGCCCCAATAAAACCGAGTAAAACTGCTATCCCTTTTTACTCAAGCGTAACAGGCTCTTTGTTAGATGGATCAAAGCTCAACGCAGAATACTGGTGGCATAATATCCGCAAACCTGTTTTGTTTGAGCAAGCTATCAAAAATATTATAAATGATGGTCACAACATCTTTATTGAAGTAGGTCCGCATGCTGTTTTACGCAGTTATATCAATGACTGTTTAAAAGATGTAGAAACCGAAGGGCGTATCATTCCTACTGTTGTTCGTGATGATGATACTCGACAACGTATTTTAGCGGCCGTTAGCCAAGCGGTAATTGCAGGTACGAACATTGATTGGCAACACACTTTTCCAGCAGCTGGCACATTCCTTCAATTACCGAATTACCCTTGGCAACGCGAGCGACATTGGCATCCTGTTACATCGGAGTCTATTGGCTTACTTAATCGACATAAAATTCATCCATTACTGGGCTACCCACTGCAACAACATGAGCTGACGTGGGAAAATCAGCTGGATAGTCAACTCAATCCTACGCTGGCCGATCATGTTGTCGGAGACGCAACTGTTTTCCCCGGCGCTGGCTATACTGAGCTTGCCCTAGCTGCAACATTAGCTTGGCTGCCTGCTAATCTAGCTGAGATTGAAGAGCTTGAAATTCACTCCCCCCTACTACTCAGTGCGGAACAATCTAAGCTCGTTCGCTTTAATATTGATGCACAAGATGGCAGTTGGACAATCAAAGGCAGAGATTATACTAGCGAAGAACCTTGGACTTTATATGCTCAGGGACGTATTTTAAGTGAGCCTAGCGATATTTTATTAGGCAGCGAAAAAGTCTTATTACCGAAACGTACAGCCGATTTCGACAGCGCTAATCATCAAGCACTGACTCTCGCTTCCGGCTTAGCCTATGGCCCTGCATTTCAGTGCATTCATCAAGGCTGGATAGAAAAAAATACAGTATTAGCAGAATTAAAAATACCAGAAAGCATTAGTGATGAATTAGCTACTATGCACTTGCATCCTGCGCTTTTGGATTGCACTTTTCAGTTAATTTTTCAATTATTAAAAGAAGACGCAAACATTCACAAAGGCATTACTTTTGTCCCTACAAAAATGGGCAGAATTGCTTTCCGAGCGAGCAAATCCAAACCAAGTTATGCGCGCGCTACATTGCTGCGTAAAACACAGCGCTCTCTCAGTGCTGAGTTTACTATTTTTGATGCGGATGGCTTAGCCATCGCAGTCATCAACGACACTCGATTCCGCAGCATTCGTTTAAGTACCAATACTGCCGATCACTTACGCTTTTTGGATTACCACGGAGCTCCTGCGCCCCATGCATTAGCCGCCAACCCGACCCCTAGCATTAGCTTTGAGAGTATTCAAACCACGCTCACTCAATTAACAAAGCATACTGCACTTGCTAGTTCTCATCGTCGTTACTCTGAAGAAGTTGAACCTTTATTAGACAGCCTTTGCAGTCAATTTACTCAGCAAGCACTACAGTTATTATCAGCAGATGGAAAAAACCTATCATGCGAAGATATTCGCGGCTACCAACAGTCCAACCCAGAAACTGAGCATTTCTTAAAAATGCTACTCTCCTTATCTGAAAATGATCAATCAATCTCATTTAAGGATGATAATTGGACTATTTCTCTAGACCAAGACTTTCAAATTTCAGCACAAGATATTTGGAGCAGTTTAATCGCTGATTACCCTGACTACTTCCAAATTATTCACTCGGTTGGTCGTATCGGCATGCACCTCAATTCGCTTTTGGATGGCAGCCTTTCCTTCAACCAGCTTTGCCCTCAAGAATCCACACTCGCAACTTTATCTCGCCAAGCGCTTGGTGCTGAAGGCCAGCAAAAAATTGGTCAAGCTTTGCGTGGTTTAATTACCCAAGGAATTGCTCAGCTCCCCGAAGGTCAGCGCTTAAGCATTATGGAAGTTAGCGAAGGACTCGCTTCATTTACTATTGATGTTTGTGTAAGCATGGATTTTAGATCTTGTGATTATATTTTTGCTAGCACTTCAAGCACAACGCTGGAAGAGATGACTCGACTTGAAGAGCGTTTTCCTTATATAGACACAGAGCTAATTAACGCTTCTTCTGAAGCAATAACTAAGTCAGGCACTTGTCAGTTTGCTATCGTCACTCTTGATTTTAATTCACCACAAGAAACGCTAGCCGCATTAAGCTATGCGCGCAACAGCCTTGTTCCTAATGGCTCTTTAATTGTCATAGGGCAGCGACCTACTCGCTGGATAGACTTTGTATTTGGTGGGCAGCTCAGTAATTGGTCTCTTGCTGAAAATGGCACATGGCTATCGAATCAACAACCAGCTGAGTCTTGGCAGCAGCAACTGCAATTGCAAGGTTTTTTGAATACAAATATTCTTGATTTGTCCCCAGACACTCAGTCAGGTCCTTATTTATTGATAGGTGAATTAACAGAGCAAGAATTACCGATCATTGCACCGAGTAATACTGTACCGCGCAATTGGCTTTTATTAGCTGATCAGAACGGCTACTCGGCCCAGATTTCGGATAACTTAACGAAAAAATTACAGGCGCTAGGTGACTTTGTTATACAAGCTTACCCTAGCTACGCTGCTCAACTCGAATCATTATTACTAGAAACCACTGCAAGCTATGGACAACTTGAGGGCATCGTTCATTTAGCCGGCTTATCAGCTAAAACAAATGTAATGTCGGCGGACTCAGTTTTACAACAACAGGTCAGCCGATGTGCCATTGCAGCCAATATCATTCAAGCTTGTGAAGCGACCTCAACAGATACAGCGTGCTGGCTCATTACCACAGGTGCAAATCCTGAATTGTTACCACAACGTGATCTCACTGAAATACCGACAGCGGCTGCCATTCCGGTCGATGCGGCATTATGGGGCTTTGCTCGAACACTCATTAATGAAGCTTCCAACTATACCGTCCACTTGGTTGATTTCGAGAGTTCTATAGATCCAGACACATTCGTTGCGGCGCTATGTAAAGAGCTTGAAAAATCAGATGATGAGCAAGAAATCATCCTAACTAAAGACGGCGCTCGTTACGCACCACGCTTACACATTGAACCAAGACCTGAGTCTAAAAAACATCAGGAAATCCAGTCATCAACGATACGCCTTGGATTTCAGTTTCCTGGCCAGCTACGCAACTTACGCTGGGAAACTCACCCAAGCAATGTCCCTGCTGCTGATGAAATTGAGATAGAAGTCCATGCTTCAGGACTCAATTTTCGTGATGTGATGTTTACCCTTGGACTACTTTCAGATGAAGCCATAGAAAACGGTTTTTCTGGCCCTACGCTGGGATTCGAGTTTTCCGGCGTAGTACTTAACGCTGGCAGTATTGATAGCGAATTTTCACCAGGTGATCAAGTTGTTGGTTTCGGGCCATCTAGCTTTGGCAATAAGGTCATTACTAAAGCCAATGCCATTGCCCGTATTCCTAACGGAATCTCCTTCGAGGCTGCCGCAACTATTCCTAGTACTTTTTTTACTGTCTACTACTCCTTGCACCATTTAGCTCGACTACAGCCAGGTGAAAAAATACTTATTCACGGCGCAGCGGGTGGTGTGGGTATTGCTGCAATTCAGATTGCCAAATGGCTAGGTGCTGAAATTTACGCCACAGCAGGATCGGATGAAAAGCGTGATTTCCTAAAACTATTAGGTGTTGATTATATTTTTGATTCTCGCTCACTAGCTTTTTCTGATGAAATTCTGGCACAAACCAATCAGCAAGGTGTTGATGTCGTACTTAATTCACTTGCTGGTGAAGCCATTAATCGTAATTTTCGAGCGCTTAAACCTTTTGGCCGCTTCCTTGAGTTAGGCAAACGTGATTTTTACGAAAACACCAAAATTGGCTTACGCCCTTTCCGTAATAATATTAGTTATTTTGGTATTGATGCGGATCAGCTGATGAAGTTACGCCCAGAGCTAACTCGTCGCTTGTTCGCCGAACTTATGACCCTATTTTCTGAAGGCGTACTTCACCCCTTGCCGTACCACGTTTTTGAAGCCGAAGACATTGTTGATGCGTTTCGCTATATGCAGCAGGCACGTCAGATTGGTAAAATTATTATTACCTATCGAAATGGCATTAGTCAGGTACATAACTCAGCCCCAACCCTTCAATCGTCTTTAACTCTCCCTGCCGACGCGTCTTATCTAGTGACCGGTGGATTAAGTGGTTTTGGCCTGAGGTCAGCCGAATGGTTGGCCAGCAAAGGTGCGCGCAATCTTATTTTAATTAGCCGCAGCGGGCCAAGCTCTGAAGAAGCCATATCTGCCATTAGCCGCTTAGAAAAACAAGGTCTACATGTTCATGCGGTCTCATGCGATATTACCGACAAAAAAGCGTTGATAGCCCTGCTA
>Ga0209495_1001739_pt1 | contig 14877 bp, 13 predicted proteins | sample EN1Hudsemesocosm_FD_184629 | JGI IMG/M metagenome (GOLD analysis project Ga0209495, IMG submission 184629) | Methane-oxidizing microbial communities from mesocosms in the Hudson Canyon - EN1E Hudson Canyon (SPAdes) (version 2) | ecosystem: Environmental > Aquatic > Marine > Cold seeps | place... | reverse complement strand
TCGCTAGCGGTGATACCATTGATGACTATTTAAGCGTGTCTGATGATGGTAGCGGTAATGTTAAAGTAACCGTGACGGCAACAAGTGATTCGGTTGTCATTGATACATTGGCCTTTGGTTCAGGTGCAGGTCAAATTGACAGCCTAGCCGATCTAACTAGTTTGGTTATTGTTAAGGTTGATGGTACTGAATATTAATATTTAACTATCAGGACAAACTAAGCCTTGGTTCATTTGTGAGCCAAGGCTTAGTTTTTTATACTATGACCGGCTTGAGTTTAAGTGCTGAAATTCTATTGAAGAGAGTGATGATGGATCATGCAATAAAGCAACAAACATCTTGAAATAACACGGGGTATCGGGTAGAATGCTCTGATTGTTAAGTTAAGTAGTTCGGGCAACACTCCAGAAATGGAGCTTGATGGTTAAATCCAGCACGGACTACCACTTGTATTACAAGACCCCTTTATGGGGTTTTTGTTTATCTGGAGATTTGAAATTGGGCCGTTGGCCCTTTTTTTTTACGTAATTATGGCTGTAAGCGACCAAATTGAACAATTAATTGAACTACCAATCGAATCACTTGGTTATGAGTTGGTGGGTGTTGAATATATAAAGAATGGTACGAATACTATTTTACGAATCTATATCGATGCTGAACAAGGTATCGGTATTGAAGATTGTGAACGTGTGAGCCATCAGGTGAGCGGGATTTTAGAAGTAGAAGATCCTATTAGCAGCGCCTATGCTTTAGAGGTTTCATCACCTGGTTTCGACCGTCCATTATTTAAAGCAAAAGATTTTGAACGTTTTGCAGGTAGTGAAGTAAAAATTTCAATGAAACTGCCGGTTCAGGGACGTAGAAATTTCAAAGGTGCGTTACAAGGCTTTGACGATGGCGAAATATTGATTCTTGTTGATGGTGAAGAATATGGTTTACCACTGACAAAGATGGCAAAAGCACGCCTTATTGGCTAAAAAAGCGTATTATTAATAGTTGATCTAGACAGGATGAGTCGGATTTTCATAGAAAATCCACTGGGGGAAGAATGAATAATAAAGAAATCTTATTGGTTGTTGATGCAGTATCTAATGAGAAAGGTGTAGGGAAAGAAGTTATTTTCCAAGCGATAGAGTCTGCACTTGCAATGGCAACACGTAAAGGTAACGATATTGAGTTAGATGCTCGTGTTGTGATTGACCGTATTACCGGTGATTATGAAACTTTCCGTCAGTGGCTGGTTGTTGAAGATTCTGAACAAGAACTTGAATCACCAGAAACAGAAATTAAATTAAGTGATGCTTTGCTTAAACAAGTTGATATTGAGCTTGGAGGCTATATCGCTGAGCCAATGGAATCAGTTGCGTTCGGGCGTATTGCAGCACAAACAGCTAAGCAAGTTATCGTACAAAAAGTACGAGAAGCGGAGCGTGCACAAGTTGTTGAACAATACCAAGACAAATTAGGCCAGCTAGTTCACGGCACAGTAAAACGTGTTGAACGTAGTAGTGTCACACTTGATTTAGGCGGTAATGCTGAAGCCTTTATTCCACGTGAAGAAATGATTCCGAGAGAAAGTTTTAGAAGCGGTGATCGTGTTCGTGGTTATTTGAAAGAGATTCGTGCTGATGGCCGTGGTCCACAACTATTAATTAGTCGTATGGCACCCGAACTTCTTATTGAGTTATTCAAATTAGAAGTACCTGAAATCAGCGATGGCATGATTGAAGTGAAAGGGGCTGCTCGTGATGCTGGTTTACGCGCTAAGATTGCAGTAGAAGCAAAAGAAGCCCGTATTGACCCTGTTGGTGCCTGTGTAGGTATGCGTGGTTCGCGTGTTCAAGCCGTTACCAATGAATTAGCCGGTGAACGTGTTGATATTATTGTTTGGGATGAAGAGCCTGCTCGATTTGCAATCAATGCGATGGCACCTGCCGAAGTATTATCAATCGTTGTTGATGAAGATGCTCATAGCATGGACATTGCCGTTGAAGATGACCAGTTATCTCAAGCGATTGGTCGTGGTGGTCAGAACGTTCGCCTAGCGAGTCAATTGACGGGCTGGGTATTAAACGTAATGTCTTCATCCGATGCAGATAAAAAAGCTGAAACAGAAATCGGCGGTCTTATCGAAATATTTATGAAAGACCTTGATGTCGATGAAGATGTAGCATTGATTTTGGCACAAGAAGGCTTCTCTAGTTTAGATGAAGTGGCTTATGTAGCCGAAGAAGAAATGCTCGCGATTGAAGAGTTTGATGCTGATATCGTGAATGAACTTCGCTCAAGAGCACGTGATGTGTTGTTAACAAAAGCAATTGCAAACGAAGAACAATTAGAAACAGCTGAACCAGCTGAAGATTTACTTGCATTAAAAGGGGTGACCAAAGCGATTGCCCTGTCATTAGCAAGTAAAGGAATTACGACCGTCGATGATTTGGGTGACCAATCTGTTGATGAATTAACAGAACTTGATGGAATGAATGAAGAGTTGGCTGGCACATTGATCATGAATGCTCGTGAAACGTGGTTTGCTGATGGCGATGATGATGAGGCGGGGGAATAACTAGATGAGTGATATTAAGGTTAAAGACCTGGCAGATAGCGTAGGCGTCTCAGGTGAACATTTGGTCGAGCAGCTTGCTGAAGCGGGTGTGGTTGTTTCAACTGCTGATGATTTGATTACAGAAGAACAAAAGCAAACATTATTAAGCTTTTTGCAGCAACGTCATGGTACCTCTGATGAGGCCGCTGAAACAGCTGCTAAGAAGATTACGCTTAAACGTAAGTCTGTCAGTGAGATTAAGTTAGGCAGTAATGCGTCACGTCGTGGAAGTAAAAGTGTGAGCGTAGAAGTACGTAAAAAACGTACTTTTGTTAAACGAACGCCAGCTGAAGAAGCAGAAGTAGAAGCAGAATTACAGCGCCAAAAAGACGCAGAAGCTAAAGAAGTTGAAGATGTACGACTTGAACAAGAGCGTATTAAAACGGAAGAGTTGAAAAAAATTCAAGACGAAGAAACATCTCGTTTACAACAAGAAGCTGAAGATGCAAAGCGTGAAGCTGCTGTAGTTGAAGCTGCCGTAGCCGCTGAAAAACAAGCTGCTGAAGAAGCCCGTCTTGCTGCTGAAGAAGAGAAAAAAGCGATAGCAGAAGAAGCAAAAGCTAAATCAGAACAAGATGCTAAACCTAAAGCTGCAAATAAAAAGGCAGAGACAAAAGCTGCATCAGCAGAACCTAAGTTAACGCCGTCTCAAATTGCTCACAAGAAACTTGAAGAAGCAGATGCTAAGCGTCGTGCTGCAAACTTGGCTCGTCTAGAAGCTGAAAAAGCGTTGGTAGAACGCAAAAAAGCACGTATAGAAGAAGCTAAGTTAGAAAAAGAACGTGCAGAAGCTAAAAAAGTAGCTGAAGCAAAAGCAAAAGAACAAAAAGAAGCGCGTAAAGCAAAAGAAGCGGCAACTAAAAAAGCTGATCCTGCCGCTCCTGCCAGTAAAGATGCCCCAGGCCGTCGTGGTGGTCGAAATGACCGTAAAGCCGGCGGCGGTAAAGATCGCGAAGAATTACACGTCGCGGGTGGTAAAGGCCGTCGTAAGAAGAAAAAAGGTAAAGGTGCACAACAGCCTTCTACTGCCGTTATGGAATCTTCAGATGAGCATGGCTTTACATTGCCAACAGCCCCTGTAATCCATGAGGTTGATGTTCCTGATACGATTAGTGTGGCTGAATTAGCCCTACGTATGTCAGTGAAAGCGGCTGAAGTCATTAAGGCTTTAATGGGCTTAGGTCAAATGGCCACAATCAACCAAGTACTTGATCAAGACACTGCGGTTATCTTGATTGAAGAGATGGGTCATATTGCTAAACCAGCTCAAGAAAATGAAGATGAGTTAGCATTAATGGCTAGCGATCATGACGAGGGTGAAAAAGTAACACGTGCACCTGTTGTGACTGTTATGGGTCATGTTGATCATGGTAAAACTTCTTTATTAGATTACATTCGCAGCACGAAAGTCACTACCGGTGAAGCCGGCGGTATCACTCAGCATATTGGTGCTTATCGCGTTGAAACAAGTCGTGGTGAAATTGCATTCCTTGATACACCTGGACATGCTGCCTTTACTGAAATGCGTCAACGTGGTGCAAAAGTGACTGATATTGTTGTATTAGTTGTTGCTGCCGATGATGGTGTGATGCCACAAACGATTGAAGCAGTGAAACATGCAAAAGAAGCTGAATCGTTGTTAATTATTGCTGTTAACAAAATGGATAAAGAATCAGCTAATCCAGATCGTGTTAAAACAGAATTAGGTAATCATGATGTTATTCCTGAAGATTGGGGCGGTGATGTACCGTTTGTACCGGTCTCAGCATTAACAGGATTAGGTGTCGATGCCTTATTAGATACCATTTCATTACAAGCTGAAATGTTAGAGCTTAAAGCACCAGTAACGGGCCCAGCGAAAGGGACTGTAATTGAGGCACGATTAGATAAAGGCCGCGGTACGATTGTTACTGTATTAGTACAAAGTGGTACTTTAAATAAAGGTGATATTGTTGTTGTCGGTCAAGAATACGGTCGAGTTCGTTCTTTATTGGATGAAAATGCCAAGGTATTAACAGCGGCAACACCGTCAACACCTGTTGAAGTTTTAGGACTATCGGGCACACCAGCATCAGGTGATGAATTACAAGTGGTAGCAAATGAACGAGCTGCTCGTGAAATTGCGACATTACGTAAGACTAAAGCGCGTGAATTGCAAATGGCTCAACAACAATCTGCAAAACTTGATGAAATGTTTAATCAGATGGAATCAGGTGATGTTAAGACATTGAACGTTGTTGTTAAAGCAGATGTTCATGGTTCTGCTGAAGCGGTAAGCCAAGGCTTGTTGAAGCTTTCAACGGACCTAGTAAAAGTACGAGTTGTGTCGACAGGTGTCGGTGGTATTAACGAAACCGATGCTCAATTAGCAGCTTCTGCAAATGCTATCTTAATCGGCTTTAATGTTCGTGCTGATAATACAGCGCGTAGAATCATTGCTGAGAAAGGCCTGGATGTTCAATATTTCAGTATTATTTATGACTTAATTGATGTTGTAACACAAGCAATGACAGGTATGTTAGAGCCTGTTTATAAAGATGAAATCATTGGTCTTGCTCGTGTTGATGATGTCTTTAGTTCGCCTAAGTTTGGTGATATTGCGGGTTGTTTGGTGACAGAAGGTACTGTTAGACGTACTAATCCAATACGTGTTCTACGTGATAACGTGGTTATTTACGAAGGTGAACTTGAATCATTACGTCGCTTTAAAGATGATGTTAATGAAGTTCAATCAGGCGTTGAGTGTGGTATCGGTGTTAAGAACTACACTGATGTTAAACCAGGTGATCAGATTGAAGTCTTCGAACGCGTTCTTGTGAAACCGAAACTATAATGGCCAGAGAATTTAGTCGAACAAATCGAATTGGGCAACTCGTCATGCGCGAGTTAGCCCAAATGATTCAACAAGATGTATCCGATCCTCGCGTGGGATTGGTAACGGTATCTCATGTTGATGTCACTTCGGATATGAAATACGCCAAGGTATTTGTAACACGCTTGAATGGCGTTGACTCTGAGCAAGATATTGAAGAATGTTTAGCGGGTTTAAAAAATGCAGCTGGATATCTACGCCGTAATCTTGCTGGCCGTGTTGAGCTACGTAATATTCCTGAATTACGCTTCCACTACGATAAATCATTAGAGCATGGTTTTCAGATGGATGAGTTAATCGCCAAGGCCAATAAAGACTTACCTGAAGAATAAATGGGCCGTCGAAATAAGAAAGGTCGCAATATCACCGGTATTGTGATTATTGATAAACCAACAGGTCGCAGTTCAAATCACGTATTACAACAAGTGAAACGTTTATTTGATGCTAAAAAAGCGGGCCACACAGGTGCGCTTGATCCTTTGGCTACAGGTGTTTTACCCATTTGTTTGGGCGAGGCGACTAAAGTATCTTCCTATTTATTAGATGCCGATAAGGCATATCATGTGACCTGTAAGTTAGGCGAAGTCACCGATAGTGGTGATTCTGATGGTGAGGTTTTATCAACGTCGACTATCCCTGAGTTTGATGAACAAAGCATATTGAGCCTATTACCCAAATTTATGGGTGAACAAGATCAAGTGCCACCCATGTTTTCTGCCTTAAAATACAACGGTCAGCCACTTTATAAATTGGCACGTCAGGGTATTGAGGTCGAACGTAAATCACGTCGAATTACGATTTATGATATTGAGCTCCTAAGCATTACTGAAGAGAGTTTTACTTTAGCCGTTCGCTGTAGCAAAGGCACCTATATTCGCACCTTGGTTGAAGATATTAGCCATGCACTGGGTTCAGGTGGCCATGTTGTTATGCTTCGTCGTGTTGATGCTGCAGGTTATACTCTTGAGCAAGCAATCACCATAGAACAGTTAGAGGCTATCGCTGAGCAAGGACTTTTAGCTTTAGATGGTGAATTATTAGCTACAGAAGATGCCTTGCCTGATTGGCCTGCTATTGTGGCAAGTGATGAGATGGTTGTGGCTTTACGTCATGGTCAAACAATCAACGTTGAACAAGAATTTTCAGCCGCAAATGTGAGACTTTTTGATACTAAGCAAGCGTTTCTTGGCTTAGGTGAAATGTCAGAACAGGGCGTGGTTGCACCTAAACGGGTCTTTGTTGATCATAATGAATAGTCTATTCAATTAGATTAACTACAAAGGCTTGTTTCTATAATAAAAAGTCGGTAAAATTGCCGTTTTTGAAAGGTTGGATATTTTGGTCTGCTCACAACAGCAGGGCTGGAATAATCCAGAATTTAACTCGTAGCCAAACATAACAAGTGCTACACAATAAAGTTGGAGTTTTTAATGGCATTATCACTAGAACAAACACAAGAAGTAATCAGCAAATACCAACGCTCTGAAGGCGATACTGGTTCAGCTGAAGTACAAGTTGCTTTGTTATCAGCACGTATCACAGATCTTTCTGAGCATTTCAAAACAAACATCCATGATCATCACTCACGCCAAGGTTTATTAAAAATGGTAAGTGGTCGTCGTAAAATGTTGGATTACTTGAAAAAGAAAGATATCACACGTTACCGTGAATTAATTGCTAGCCTAGGTTTACGTCGTTAAGCCCTTTGCTAATAGTAATAAAGAATATGTATAACACCATGCCGTCGTCATTCATCGATAGCAAGGTTAGTATTTAAAATACGCCCCTGAAGTCAGTTGACTTCAGGGGCGTATTTGTTTGTGAGAGTTTTGCCTGAGTCGTCTTTGCCGCCATTGCGGCGTTAAAAATAGCCTCAAAGTGCTCATTTACACTAGTAAACTGCGCTTTTTCGACTATTTTTGCCTTGCCATGACGAAAAATACTTATCATGCAAATTCTCTCAAAGAATTTTAAATTAAGTTCATTACGGAATAGGCCGTAATAGCGACGAGGAATACAAAAGTGAATTCAGTAAAAAAATCAGTCCAATATGGCGATCATATTTTAAGTCTTGAAACTGGCAAAGTTGCACGTCAAGCAAGCGGTGCAATCATTGCTAGCTTGGGTGAAACATCAGTAATGGTGACGGTTGTTGGTAAAAAGAACGTTCAACCGGGTCAAGATTTCTTCCCGTTGACTGTCAACTACCAAGAGCGTACATATTCTGCTGGTAAAATCCCAGGTGGTTTCTTTAAACGTGAAGGTCGTCCTTCTGAAAAAGAAACATTAACATGTCGTTTAATTGACCGTCCTTTACGTCCGTTATTCCCTAAAGGTTTCTTGAACGAAGTTCAGATTATTGCAACAGTAGTTGCTTTAGATCCTGCTATCGACCCTGATATTCCTGCAATGATTGGTGCTTCTGCTGCATTGGCTATCTCTGGTATCCCATTCAACGGCCCGATTGGTGGTGCGCGTGTTGGTTATATTGATGGTGAATACGTACTGAACCCAAGTAAAGAGCAATTAACTACAAGTGATTTAGACTTAGTTGTCGCTGGTACTGAAAGCGCTGTACTTATGGTTGAATCAGAAGCATCTGAATTATCAGAAGAAGTGATGTTAGGTTCTGTGATGTTTGGTCATGAGAAACTACAAACAGCAATTAACTTAGTTAATGAATTAAAAGCTGAAACAGCTAAAGAAGCTTGGGACTGGACTGCTCCAGAAAAAGACCCAACTATTTACGATGCAGTTAAAGCTAATGCATTAGCGGGTATCGAAAAATCATACACAATCAGTGACAAACTAGCGCGTCAAGATGCTCTAGGTGTTATCCGTGATGCAGCTGTTGAAGCCTTAGCGGGTGAAGAGTCAACACTGTCATCTGATGATGTTAAAGGCGCTTTTGCTAAAATTGAAAAAGAATTAGTTCGTGGCCGTATTATTGCGGGTGAACCTCGTATTGATGGTCGTGATACTGCAACTGTTCGCCAAGTAACTGTTGAAACAACAGTATTACCACGCGTACATGGCAGCGCTTTATTCACACGTGGTGAAACACAAGCTGTTGTTGTGGCAACATTAGGTGCTGAACGTGATGCACAAATGATTGATGCAGTTGAAGGTGAATACCGCGACCGTTTCATGTTGCATTACAACTTCCCTCCATTCTGTGTAGGTGAAACAGGTTTTGTTGGTTCTCCAAAACGTCGTGAAATCGGCCATGGTAAATTAGCTAAACGTGGTATTCAAGCGGTTATGCCTTCTGCTGAAGATTTCCCATATGTGGTTCGTGTTGTTTCAGAAATCACTGAATCAAACGGTTCAAGCTCTATGGCTTCTGTTTGTGGTACAAGTTTAGCGTTGATGGATGCCGGTGTTCCAATCAAAGCCCCAGTTGCTGGTATCGCAATGGGTCTGATCAAAGAAGACAATGGTTACGCTGTATTGACTGATATCTTAGGTGATGAAGATCACTTAGGTGATATGGACTTTAAAGTAGCAGGTACTTCAAAAGGTATTACTGCACTTCAAATGGATATCAAGATTGAAGGTATCAACGAAGAAATCATGACAACAGCATTATCACAAGCACGTGATGGTCGTTTAACGATTCTTGAAACAATGAATGCTAACCTTTCAACACACCGTGAAGAAATGTCAGAATTCGCTCCACGTATCATTACAATGAAAGTGAACTCAGACAAGATTCGTGACGTGATTGGTAAGGGTGGTGCAACTATCCGTGCTTTGACTGAAGAAACGGGTGCGGTTATCGATATTGATGATGATGGTACAGTAAGAATCTTCTCTTCTGACTTTAGCGCTGGACAAGATGCTCAAAAACGCATCGAGCAAATCACTGCTGAAGTTGAAGTAGGTACTATTTACGAAGGTCGTGTTGCTAAATTAATGGACTTCGGTGCATTTGTAACTATTCTTCCTGGTAAAGATGGCCTAGTTCATATTTCACAAATCTCTGAAGAGCGTGTTGAAAATGTAAGCGACAAGTTATCAGAAGGTGATGTGATTAAAGTTAAAGTACTTGAAGTTGATCGCCAAGGTCGTATTCGTTTAAGTATGAAAGCGGTAAATGAAGATTCATCTGAAGGTTAATTTTCATTGCCAAACCTCTTTCCTATTGTAAAATTATAGGCTTGTAGGTGCGACACATATGTCGCAAAATATTAAAACTTAAAAGCCCCGTTTTTCGGGGCTTTTTTGTGTCAAAATAGTGGCTATGAATTTCTATCACACCCTCCTTACGCTACTGCTTTTTTGTAGTATGACTCAGCTTCAGGCCGAACAGCTTCATATTGCTGCTGCGGCCAATTTACGCTTTGTCTTACCTGAACTTGTGGCTGAATTCGAACAGCAAACAGACCATGATGTTGCTGTGTCATATGCTGCCTCAGGCACGTTAACAACCCAAATTCAACATGGTGCTCCATTTGAATTGTTCATGTCGGCAGATCCACATTATATTCAACGTCTGAATGATGCAGAGCTCACCCAAGGCGAAGCAGTTAATTATGCTCAAGCTCAACTCGCTTTGTTTGCCTCGAATAAATCAACACTAAACGTTGATGAACAGCTTAATGGTCTTCAAAAAGCACTAGAGCATGGCACTATAAATAAAATAGCAATTGCCAATCCTCGCCATGCACCTTATGGGCAAGCAGCACGATCAGCGTTACAACAAGCAGGGCTGTGGCAACAGGTTCAACCGTATTTATTAATGGCAGAAAATGCATCGCAAGTGATGCAGTTTTCTTTAACAACATCAGTCGATGCAGGCTTTGTACCCTATACACATATTATTCAGCCAACGTTTTCTTCACTAGGACGATTTGTTAAATTAGATGTAAGATTGCAGCAACAGGCAATTTTATTACGACAGTCTACTGCAACAAGTCAGCAGTTTTTAGATTTTATTCAAACAGACAAGGCCCATGAACTTTTTATTAAACATGGCTTTTTAGTAATGGAAGATTTTTAATGGATTGGCAGGCATTCCAAGTCTCAATTAGTTTAGCTTTATTAACGTGTCTTAGCTTGTTACCAATAGGTTTAGCTATTGCCTATTTTTTGGCTAAATCCAACTTTATTGGCCGTGGATTTATTGAAGCCATTATTACTCTACCTTTAGTCTTACCACCCACTGTTCTTGGTTACTTCCTTTTAGTGGGTATGGATAGTAATAGTGTCTTAGGCAGTTTATTTGTCAGCCTAACAGGTCAGAATTTAGCCTTTTCATTTGTTGGTTTATGGTTTGCCTCCATTATTTATAGCCTACCGTTTGCTGTGCAACCGATGTTACGTTCACTAGAGAGTATTGCACCTGAAATTCGTGAAGCAGCATGGTGTAGTGGTTTATCGAAATGGAAAACCTTCTTTAAAATTGAGCTACCTTTAGCATGGCCAGGCATTATTACTGCAATGGTTTTAAGCTTCTCTCATACCTTGGGTGAGTTTGGCGTGGTATTAATGATCGGTGGTAATATCGCTGGCGAAACACGTACTCTGTCTATTGCAATTTACGACAGTGTGGTGTCTTTTGAGCATCAACAAGCACAGTCTATGTCACTTATCTTGTTGGCTATTGCCTTAGTGACTATCACGCTGGTATACACCTTAAACAGAAAACAAACACGTGTGGCGGTATTATAAATGCTTCAGGTGAAATTACAGCAGACACTGCCAACAACACTTGATGTTGAACTCCATTGTGAAAAAGGTGAAGTACTGGCCTTAGTGGGGCCTTCTGGAGCAGGAAAGTCGACAGTATTGAGATGTATTGCTGGTTTGCAGTCTCCTCAACAGGGTCTAGTTTCCTGTAAAGGACAGACATGGTTCGATAGTGAGGCGAAGCTTAACAAAACGCCACAACAACGCCGTGTTGGCATGGTATTTCAAAATTATGCTTTATTTCCTCACTTAACGGTAATGGAAAATATAAAGCTGGCCCTTGATGTGGATAAAGATAAACACCATCACCATGGTAAGCAACTACTAGAACAAGTTAATCTGTCAGGTTTGGAACAACGCTATCCTCATCAACTTTCTGGTGGCCAACAGCAACGTGTTGCTATTGCTCGAGCCTTAGCGAGACAGCCAGAAGTTTTATTATTAGATGAACCTTTTTCTGCCGTTGATAAAGTGACCAGACGCAAATTATATATGGAATTAAATACCCTGCGACGACAATTAGATATGCCTGTTATCTTGGTCACGCATGATTTAGATGAAGCGGCCATGTTAGCGGATAGCTTATGTGTTATCCACCAAGGCAGTACCTTGCAACAAGGAACGCCTGATAAGGTGTTATTTCAGCCCAATAATGTAGCAATTGCACGGCAAGTCGATGCACGAAATGTATTTAATGGCCAGTTGGTGCTAGATGACAAGTCATTAAAAATACAGTGGTATGACCATCTGATTGAAGTCACGAATACAGCCGGTTTTAGTATTGGTGATACGGTTCACTGGACACTGTCACCAAGTAAAGTGTTATTACATCAACGTGTACGCAAGTCGAGCGGCGAACATGAAAACCCATTACAAGGCACCATTTCTGAGATGGTGTGCTTGCGAGGGATCACCACAATGATTCTTAAAATTGTCCAAACCGATAATAGATATTTGCAAATGGATCTGCCGGAACATGTTGCTATGCGTAACGGCTTAACAATAGGTGAAACTATTTCAGTGTCATTATTAGCCGATGCGATTCATTTGATGAGCGAATAAATAGCGAGCAAGCCCATTGACGTGTAAAATGAACGGTTTTCCATAAGATACCCTTTTTCTACATGGCCGCTTTACAAGAAGAAATCAATAGACGTCGTACTTTTGCCATCATATCGCATCCCGATGCAGGTAAAACAACTGTTACTGAGAAACTGCTGTTCTTAAGTGGAACAATCCAGCAAGCGGGTAGCGTTAAGTCTCGTAAAACAGATCGCCATGCCACCTCAGATTGGATGGAGATGGAAAAAGAACGGGGGATTTCAGTTACCTCATCGGTGATGCAGTTTATTCATAATGATCGTGTTGTTAACCTATTGGATACACCGGGTCATGCGGATTTCTCTGAAGATACCTACCGTACACTAACAGCAGTTGATTCGGCCTTAATGGTGATTGATATTGCCAAAGGTGTAGAGCAACGAACCATTAAATTAATGGAAGTATGTCGCTTACGTGATACGCCAATTTTAACCTTCATTAATAAAATGGATCGTGAAGGTCGTGAACCGATTGATATTTTAGATGAAGTTGAAACGATACTAGGGATTAAATGTGCACCTATTACTTGGCCAATTGGAATGGGCAAAAGCTTTAAAGGTATTTTCCATTTAGAAAAAGACAGCGTTCATTTATTTGAGCCGCATAGTGATCAAGTTGGGGAAGTCATTCAAGGCCTAGATAATCCGCGTCTAGATGAATTATTTGGTGATATGGTTGAAGAGCTACGGGAAGAAATTGATTTAGTACGTGGCGCGAGTCATGACTATGATCAAGATGCATTTTTAGCCGGTGAGTTATCGCCCGTTTTCTTTGGTAGTGCGATGAATAACTTTGGTATTACCGAATTAATGGACTCCTTTGTTGAGATTGCACCAGCACCACAGGGGCGAGAAACAAAAACACGTCATGTTGAAGCAAACGAAGAACCTTTCAGTGGTTTTGTATTTAAAATTCAAGCCAATATGGATCCTAAACATCGCGATCGAATTGCCTTTTTACGTGTTTGTTCAGGCCACTATAAAAAGGGCATGAAAATACGTCATGCACGTACTGGTAAAGATGTTGTAATTGCCAATGCAGTGACCTTTATGGCGGCAGAACGTGCCCAAGCAGAAGAAGCATGGCCGGGTGATATTCTAGGTCTACATAATCATGGCACCATCCAGATTGGTGATACCTTTACCCAAGGTGAAGATATTCAATTCACCGGTATCCCTTATTTCGCACCAGAACTTTTCCGTCGTGTACGCTTGAAAGACCCACTTAAAATGAAAGCCTTGCTTAAAGGTTTACAGCAACTAAGTGAAGAGGGTGCAACCCAATTATTTCGACCAACAGAAAATAATGACCTGATCTTAGGTGCCGTAGGTGTGTTGCAGTTTGACGTCGTAGTGCATCGACTTAAAGGTGAATATAATGTTGATTGTATTTATGAACCGGTGCAAGTCTATACAGCACGATGGGTCTATTGTGATGACGAGAAAAAACTAGAAGAATTCAAGAAAAAAGCAGCACTCAATATCGCCTTAGATGGTTCGGGTGGTTTAACCTATATTGCACCAACACGTGTGAATTTAGACCTAACCATGGAACGTTGGCCTGAGATTGAATTCAAGGCAACACGCGAACATACTTAAGGCCAAAAAATAAATAGGGCCACTAACTGGCCCTATTGTTGATTTATTCTCTATGCAAAAGAGGCTGAGAATTTAGGTAGCCCTGCCATATCTGAAAAATCAGTCGGTTCAAGATCAGCTAAACGAATATTGTCTCTGAGAAAAGGAATACCCTCATGAATGATAAATGATCGTTCTTGATGAGTTAAGCTTAGGATCTGTCTGAGTTCTGATAACACAATATCCATTAAGAAATATTTATCCATATAGATTTTGACCGCTTCATTGATTCTTCTTCTACCCTTGATCGTCGGGCATAAATTGTCTGCTATTTTCAGGCTTTCCTCTTTCCAGTTTTTATCACCATTTTGACTGAGCCACTCAGATTGATAAGAAAATATCAATGCATCACACTCTTTAAAACAATCAGCAACACTGTCGAAATTGGGTTTCCGTTGCAGGAATAACATTGCTTTCTCAATCGCATGTGACATCGTTAAAAAGGTGACATGAAACATCACATCCTGATCGTGACATTGGCGAATAAGGTAAGAGTTTTCATCGAAATAATCATCAAATGACAGTGGGATGACTGATTCTGACGGGCGCGAAGAAATAGGGTGGGGCGTGTTTAATTGTTCCATTTAAACCTCTCATTAATATGCAAATCCGTTGCAAGGTCCATTAAACAAGAAATAGTTGAAATAATCAATAGTTAATTTTTAGCTGTAAGTTTAACGGTAGGGTGTAAAACCAACTCGACGGTGACTTTATTGATTCTTGTACTGACTTTGCACTATTTGTTTGTTAGGCTTCTATTACGGTTGAATCAGAAAATACTTAGATTGATTCACATAAGCTGTTCAGGATGACAGCTTAGATTAAAAGGAATTAAGGCGCATGGATGTGCAACAGAGACTAGCGGACACTCGTTACGTTAAATTTAGATCAAAAAATAAAATTCACACAGGTAAATTTCAGTTAAAGGGGAGTATTTTCTTTTGGCTTTTTTTACTACTAATAATTATAAA